>Ga0207655_1000085_pt1 | contig 206425 bp, 185 predicted proteins | sample KBSM44metaG_FD_184398 | JGI IMG/M metagenome (GOLD analysis project Ga0207655, IMG submission 184398) | Miscanthus rhizosphere microbial communities from Kellogg Biological Station, Michigan, USA - KBS M4-4 metaG (SPAdes) (version 2) | ecosystem: Host-associated > Plants > Roots > Rhizosphere...
CATGTGTGGCATCGTCGGTATCGTCGGTAAGTCGAACGTCAATCAGGCGCTGTATGACGCGCTAACCGTGCTCCAGCACCGCGGCCAGGACGCTGCCGGTATCGTGACCAGCCATGATGGCCGGTTGTTCTTGCGCAAGGACAATGGCCTGGTGCGTGACGTGTTTCAACAGCGTCACATGCAGCGCCTGGTCGGCCACATGGGTATCGGCCACGTCCGTTACCCGACTGCTGGCAGCTCGACATCGGCCGAGGCGCAGCCGTTCTACGTCAACTCGCCTTACGGCATTACCCTGGCGCACAACGGCAACCTGACCAACGTTGAACAGTTGGCCAAAGAAATCTACGAATCCGATCTGCGTCACGTCAACACCAGCTCCGACTCGGAAGTGTTGCTCAACGTGTTCGCCCATGAGCTGGCCCAGCGCGGCAAGCTGCAACCGACCGAAGAGGACGTGTTTGCCGCCGTGACCGACGTGCACAACCGTTGCGTCGGTGGTTACGCCGTCGTGGCGATGGTGACTGGTTATGGCATCGTCGGTTTCCGTGACCCGCACGGCATCCGCCCGATCGTGTTCGGCCAGCGTCACACTGACGAAGGCGTCGAGTACATGATCGCGTCCGAAAGCGTTTCGCTGGACGTGCTCGGCTTCACCCTGATCCGCGACCTGGCGCCAGGCGAAGCGGTCTACATCACTGAAGACGGCAAGCTGCACACCCGTCAGTGCGCGACCAATCCGTCCCTGACCCCGTGCATCTTCGAACACGTCTACCTGGCGCGTCCGGATTCGATCATCGACGGCGTGTCGGTCTACAAGGCTCGTCTGCGCATGGGTGAGAAACTGGCCGAGAAGATCCTGCGCGAGCGTCCTGAGCACGACATCGACGTGGTCATCCCGATCCCGGACACCAGCCGCACTGCCGCGCTGGAACTGGCGAACCACCTGGGCGTGAAATTCCGCGAAGGCTTCGTCAAGAACCGTTACATCGGCCGTACCTTCATCATGCCCGGCCAGGCCGCGCGCAAGAAATCGGTACGCCAGAAGCTCAACGCCATCGAGCTGGAATTCCGCGGCAAGAACGTGATGCTGGTGGACGACTCGATCGTTCGCGGCACCACCTGCAAGCAGATCATCCAGATGGCCCGCGAAGCCGGCGCGAAAAACGTCTACTTCTGCTCGGCGGCTCCGGCTGTGCGCTTCCCGAACGTGTACGGCATCGACATGCCGAGCGCTCACGAACTGATCGCACACAACCGTTCGACCCAGGATGTCGCCGATCTGATCGGTGCAGACTGGCTGATCTATCAGGACCTGCCTGACTTGATCGAAGCGGTCGGTGGCGGCAAGATCAAGATCGAAAACTTCGACTGCGCGGTGTTCGATGGCAAATACGTCACCGGCGACGTCGACGAGGCTTACCTGAACAAGATCGAACAGGCACGCAACGATGCCTCGAAGGTCAAGACGCAGGCAGTCAGTGCGATCATCGATCTGTACAACAACTGAGTTTCAACCGGCCCTTAGGGGCCGGTTTTGTATCTGGCAAAAGACTTTTATTTATCGAGAACAGGGCAAGGAGTGACAGCATGAGTCAGGAATGGGATGCCGGTCGGCTGGACAGCGACCTCGAAGGCGTAGCGTTCGATACCCTGGCCGTACGTGCCGGTCAGCACCGTACGCCGGAAGGCGAGCACGGTGATCCGATGTTCTTCACTTCCAGCTACGTGTTCCGTACCGCCGCCGACGCCGCAGCACGGTTTGCCGGGGAAGTGCCAGGCAACGTTTACTCGCGTTATACCAACCCGACCGTTCGCTCGTTCGAAGAGCGCATTGCTGCGCTGGAAGGCGCCGAGCAAGCAGTTGCCACGGCGACTGGCATGGCCGCGATCATGGCGGTGGTGATGAGCCTGTGCAGTGCTGGCGATCATGTGCTGGTGTCGCGCAGTGTGTTCGGTTCGACCATCAGCCTGTTCGAGAAGTATTTCAAGCGTTTTGGCGTGGAAGTCGATTACGTGCCGCTGGCCGATCTGTCGGCATGGGACGCAGCGATCAAATCCAACACCAAATTGCTGTTTGTCGAGTCGCCGTCCAATCCGCTGGCTGAGCTGGTGGATATCACCGCGCTGTCGGAAATCGCGCACGCCAAGGGTGCGATGCTGGTGGTCGACAACTGCTTCTGCACGCCTGCCTTGCAGCAACCGCTGAAGCTTGGTGCAGACATTGTTGTGCACTCGGCCACCAAGTTCATCGATGGCCAGGGCCGTTGCATGGGAGGCGTGGTGGCCGGTCGCAGCGAGCAGATGAAGGAAATCGTAGGCTTCCTGCGTACCGCCGGGCCAACCCTGAGCCCGTTCAACGCCTGGATCTTCCTCAAGGGTCTGGAAACCCTGAACCTGCGGATGAAGGCGCACTGTGCCAACGCACAGCAACTGGCCGAGTGGCTGGAGCAGCAGGACGGCATCGAGAAAGTGCATTACGCCGGTCTCAAGAGTCATCCGCAGCACGAACTGGCCCAGCGTCAGCAGAAAGGTTTTGGTGCGGTCGTCAGCTTCGAGGTCAGGGGCGGCAAAGAGGGCGCCTGGCGCTTTATCGATGCGACCCGTTTGATCTCGATCACCGCCAACCTGGGTGACAGCAAAACCACCATCACTCACCCGAGCACTACTTCCCACGGGCGTCTGGCGCCACAGGAGCGTGAAGCGGCGGGGATTCGTGACAGCCTGATCCGCATTGCGGTCGGTCTGGAAGACGTCGCTGACCTGCAAGCCGACCTGGCGCGCGGTCTGGCGGCGTTGTGATCGAATTGTCCACTCCCAAGACGGGCACTCATGGCCGCGTTGCGCTGGTCACGGGTGCCGCTCGCGGTATCGGTCTGGGGATCGCGGCGTGGCTGATCAGCGAAGGCTGGCAAGTGGTGCTGACGGACCTGGATCGGGCGCGGGGCTCCAAGGTGGCGAAGGTGCTCGGCGAAAACGCCTGGTTTATCGCCATGGATGTGGCGGATGAAAGTCAGGTGGCGCTTGGCGTCGCGGAAGTGCTGGGGCAGTTCGGTCGTCTGGATGCGTTGGTGTGCAACGCGGCGGTGGCCGATCCGCACAACATCACCCTGGAAAGCCTTGATCTGGCCTACTGGAATCGGGTGCTGGCGGTGAATCTCAGTGGGCCGATGTTGCTGGCCAAGCACTGCGCGCCGTATCTGCGGGCGCACAACGGGGCGATCGTCAATCTGGCCTCGACCCGTGCGGCGCAATCGGAACCCGATACCGAAGCCTATGCGGCGAGCAAGGGCGGCTTGCTGGCGTTGACTCATGCGCTGGCAATCAGCCTCGGGCCCGAGATTCGGGTCAACGCGGTCAGTCCGGGCTGGATCGACGCGCGGGATCCCTCTGCGCGGCGTGCGGAGCCGCTGACCGATATCGACCATGCTCAGCATCCGGCGGGCCGGGTAGGGACGGTCGAGGATGTGGCGGCGATGGTGGCCTGGCTGCTGTCGAAAAATGCAGGGTTTGTGACGGGGCAGGAATTCGTGGTCGACGGCGGCATGACCAAGAAGATGATTTACTCGGAATGACATGTTTTTGTCTTTTTGAGAAAAACTTCAATCCTGCTATTGACTTAGGTTCGCTACCTGCGTAAATTTCGCGGCCTCGGAGATGCAAACGGGTGATTAGCTCAGCTGGGAGAGCGTCTGCCTTACAAGCAGAATGTCGGCGGTTCGATCCCGTCATCACCCACCACTCCCGAGATACTTGTGTAAACAAGAGCGTAGGCTGAAAGTGCCTGCACCGACGCGCAGCGGTAGTTCAGTCGGTTAGAATACCGGCCTGTCACGCCGGGGGTCGCGGGTTCGAGTCCCGTCCGCTGCGCCATATTCAACGAGTCAGACACTGTCTGGTTCGTGATTGAAAAGCACCGAAGCTTTCAGTCAAACGAGTTACTTGAGCATCAGCTCAAAGCGATACGCAGCGGTAGTTCAGTCGGTTAGAATACCGGCCTGTCACGCCGGGGGTCGCGGGTTCGAGTCCCGTCCGCTGCGCCATATCTGTTTCAAGGACCACTGAACGCCTTGAAACACCGAAAGCAACCTCTGGTTGATTCGGCATCGATAGCAAAGACCCTGGTCGAAAGACCGGGGTTTTTTGTGTCTGAAATTTGACCTCTCCAAAATTCGTCCCTTGTAGCCGGCGACGAACCTTAGCCGTGGCTCGTTCGATGCTGCCGGGCAATCTACCTGCGTCTCTGAGTCGCTGCGATGCAATGCCGCATTGATTTTTTGATTCTTTAGTCAAATTTTTGTAACTGGTTGTTTGCTGCGAGCTCAGAAACCTATAAAGTTAACCTTTCGGTCAGCTTTGCACTGTCATCACGCCCTTTGCTTCGTCAAAAAGGGCTTCTGCAAGACTCGAGATTCCCAGTAGATAACCAGAAGGGCGGATCCATAACCGTCCAGAGGATGATCCATGTCCAACCGTGAAATTTCCCGGCGCTCGTTCCTTCAGGGCGGGCTGGTGGCGGGTGTGAGCGTTACGCTCACGCCGCTCAGCAGTCAGGCGCTGGCTGCCTTGATGGAAAACAGCGTGACCGTGCCGTCCGAGCAGTGGCTCGGCAACAACGGTAAGGCGCGCCAGCGTAACGATGCCTTGTCCAAGGTCTGCGGCAGCAAGGTGTTTGCCCGCGACATCCGCTCCAAGGACATGCCGGGCTGGCCCCAGCAGCAAGGTCACGCCATGCTGCTGAAAACCATCAAGGCCGACCGCATTTACGAAGGCTATGATCTGTCGTGGCTCGGCGCCGATCTGCAGCCTGACCGCATCGTCACCGCTGCCGACCTGGACAAGGACGGCATCGTGTTCCCTGAAGAGCACGCGCCGGATCCGCTGCTGCCGGAAGGCAAAGTGCCGATGTTCATCGGCCACCCGGTTGCGATCCTGATCTGGAACGACTTCGAGCGTTTCCGTCAGGCCAAGAACAAGCTCAAATTCAATGACAAAGCGATTCGTTACGGTGCAAAAGTGCCGTTCTACGAAGGCGATCCCTATGGCAGCTTCCGCTACGTGCGCGTCGGTGGCCCGACCTCGGCGGACGAAGACGAGTTTGCCAGCCTCAAGGATTCGATCCTGTTCCCGATGCTCAAAAACCGTCGCCCGGTGTGGAATTCCCAGCCGAACCTGCATGGCAACCTGACCGAGCGCGGCCTGTTCTACGCTGACCGCATGAAGAAAGAGATCGATACCCCGCCGGACAACTGGCTGGTGTTCGACGAGCGTTACAAGACCCCGTCGATCGAACCGGCCGCGATGGAGCCGGACAACGGCAACGGCTGGTACGACCCGGCCACCAAGACCCTGCATTTCGTCGTCGCCACCCAGTGCCCGCTGGAAGCGGCAACCGAGACCGCGAAGATGATCTCGCCGTCGCGTTTCGGCCTGGCCAACCTGAACATGCATCCGGGTTACACCGTCGGCTACGGCTCCAAGGACCACAACATTTTCGTCTACTACGCGGCCTTGGCGGCGTTGTACGGCGCAGGTGTGCCGATTCGCCTGGCCAACGACCGTTACGAGCAGTTCCAGAGCGGTATCAAGCGCCACCCGTTCGACATTCGCTATCAGTTGGCAGTAGACAAGACCGATCACAGCTTCAAGATTTTCCGCGCCGAGATGAGCGTCGACGGTGGCGGTCGGATCAACTACAGCCCGTCGGTAGCGGCCGTTGGCGCTACTGCGGCGCAGTCGATCTACTACATGCCGCAGAACGACTTGCAGGTTACCGCTTACCACTCTCGCGCCGTTGAAGCGGGTTCGATGCGCGGCTACGGCACGCTGCAGAGCATGGCCTCCACCGAAATGATGGTCGACGAAATCGCCGACCGCCTCGGTGTCGATGCCATCGATCTGCGTCGCAAGAACGCGCTGCGTTCCGGGATGAAAAATACCCAGGGCGCGATCCCGGCCGGTGCGTTGCGCCTGCACGAGATTCTCGACAAGGCTTCGCTGCACGAAGTCTGGAAAAACCGCGACGCTATCAAGAAACAGCGTGAAGCGGCGGATCCGGACAACTGGTATGGCGTGGGTTTCGCCATTTGCCAGAAAGATTTTGGCACCGGTTCCGAAGCACCGATGGCCAGCATCGAATTCACCGCTGAAGGGCGCATTTCCCTGCGTCATATCGGCATCGAGATCGGCACCGGCATGTCCACTTCGCAAGCCCTGGTGGTCGCCGATTTCCTCGGCAGCCCGGCGCATGATGTGAAGACCGGCGAAACCGAATGGAAGGAAATGCAGCTGGTCACCGCCGGCAACCCTTACATCATGAGCCAGGCCGAGCAGGACAACTTCCTGCGTAACCCGCGCTGGGTCGGCAAGCTGGCGTCGGCCTCGTCCGCGACCAACTCCGCCTACTACTTCAGCCACGCCACCCGTGAAGCGGCGCGCGTGCTGTTCAATCACGGTCTGTGGCCGGCGGCGCTGGAGATCTGGCGTCAGGGCCCGTACGGCGGCCAGGCCAACCCCTACGTGGTGCGCCGCGAAGACGCGCATTGGGTCGACGGCAAACTGACCGCCAACGGCATGCAGCCACTGAGCTTTGAAGAGCTGGCCAAGCGTGCCCACGAGCGCGGTCTGGTCACCGGCGCCACGGTTCACGGTTTTAACCGCTGGAGCTGGGCCGAAGCCGAATACAGCATCGACGGCGTGCGCGAGCGTCTTCCGCTCGACGGTCTGGCGGTGAAATACGGTGATGGTGCGCCAAAAGCGAAAAAGGCGCAGATGACCAGCGCCGGTTTCCATTTGCTGGATCGGCAGAACATCGCCTATCCGGTGGTTCAGTTGAACAACGCTGCCGTGACCTATTACAGCCCGGTCGCAACGCTGGTCGAGTTGAAGGTCAACAAAGGGTCGGCAGAAGTCGAAGTGCTCAACCATCACTCGTGGCTGGAATGCGGCCGGGTGCTGGTCGAAGAACTGGTTCGTGGCCAGCTCGAAGGCGGGATCGCCATGGGCATCGGTCACGCCTTGATGGAAGAGATGCCGCTGTACGAGGGCGGCCCGGGGGAGGGTGACTGGAACTTCAACCGTTATCGCCTGCCGATGGCGCGCCATGTGGCGGTGTGGAAGCAGACGTCGGAAATCCTGCCGCCGCTGTCGCCAAGCGACCCGTCCAAAGGCATCGCCGAAGTGGTGATGATCCCGGTGGTCGGCGCCATCGGTAATGCCGTGGCCCACGCCATCGGCAAACGTGTCCGCGATCTTCCAATCACTGCTGCGCGCATCAAGGAGGCCCTCAATGGCTAACCGTCCGCTTCAACTGACCCTCAACGGTCAATCCGTCGGTCCGGTGGACATCCCTGATGACCTGCCGATGATCGATTACCTGCATGAATACAAGAACCTCACTGGTTCGCGCCTGGGCTGCGGTCAGGGCATCTGTCACGCCTGCGTGGTGATCGTCGACAACCCGGACGGCACCAGCGAAGAAGTGCGCACCTGCATCACCGGCGCGCATTACTTTGAGGGCAAGAAGGTCCGCACCATCGAAGGCCATGCCAAGCGTGACGAGCAAGGCCAGGTCACCGAGCTGAACCCGATCCAGCAGCGTTTCGTTGATGAATTCGCCTTCCAGTGCAGCTACTGCGCACCGGGCTTCGTCAACGCCGCGACCGTGCTGGTGGAAAAGCTGCAACGCCAGCCGATCGTCAAAAGCAAACTGGAACAAGTCATCGAGGACAGCCTCGGCCATCACATCTGCCGTTGCACCGGGTACGTGCGTTACTACAACGCCACCCGCAACGTGCTGACCGATCTCGGCCTGGTCAAGGAGGGTTAAGCATGAAGCGTTTATTGATCCGCCTGACCCTGGCGGTCGGTTTTGCCGTGCCTGTGCTCGCGGCCCATGCGGATGATCAGGTCAAGCGCGGCGAATACCTCGCCCGCGCGGCCGACTGCATGGCGTGCCACACGGCGTCCGGGGGCGCGCCGTTTGCTGGCGGCCTGCCAATCGTGTCGCCGTTCGGCACGATCTACGGCACCAATATCACGCCGAGCAAGGAGCACGGCATCGGCCTGTACAGCGATGACGAGTTTTTCGCGGCACTCACCGAAGGCAAGCGTCGTGACGGCGCCAACCTGTATCCGGCGATGCCGTACACCTCGTATCACTTGATGCCGCGTGAGGATTCGGATGCGATTCACGCGTATCTGAAAACCATCGAGCCGATCGAGCGTCCAGCCCCGGTGACGAGCTTGAGCTTTCCGTTCAACGTGCGTCCGGGTCTGATGGGCTGGAACATGATGTACGGCAAAGCCTTGAAGCTGGAGCCGGCCGAAGGCAAAAGCGACGCCTGGAAGCGCGGCCAGTACATGGTCGAAGTGCTCGGCCATTGCGGCGAATGCCATACGCCACGTGGCCTGCCTGGCGCGATGCAGTTGGACAAGCGCCTGACCGGCGGCATCCTCAACGGTTACCTGGCGCCGAGTCTGCTGGCGACGGATCTGGCGGCGCGCGGCTGGAATCATCAGGACCTGAGCACGTTCCTCAAGCACGGCATGAGTGCCCAGGGCACGATGTTCAACGAGATGTTTCCGGTGTTCCACAACAGCACTCAGGGCCTGAATGATCCGGATCTGGCAGCAATGGCAACCTTCCTGCTCGGCGACAAGCCTCCGGCGGCGAAAGAGCTGACCGAAATGCCGGTGGAAAAACTCAGTGTCAGCGCTCAACGCGGTCGTCAGGAATACTTGAACGTCTGCGCCGGCTGTCACGCGGTCGGTGGTGAAGGCAAGCCGCATATTGCGGTGGCCATGCGCGGCAACACCACGCTGCGTCTGGAAGATCCACGCAATCTGGTTCGAGTGATCGAAGACGGTATCGGCGAGCAGAAATTCGCCGGATTCGAACGCATGCAGCCGATGCCCGGTTTTGCCGACAAGCTCGGTGCTGAACAACTGACCGATCTGCTGAACTACCTGCGTCAGGGGTGGGGTGGTCAGTCGGCCGAGCTGGCGGTCAGCGATGTGCAGAAGCTTCGGGCTGATGCGCCATTCATCGAGCACAAGGCGCACTGATCATGCAGCATCTCGATCTGCAGGTTGTGCGTCGGGCGCTGGAATGGTCGACAGCGGGGCAGCGCATCTGGCTCTGCACCGTGCTGACGACCTACGGTTCGGCGCCTCGCGCGCCGGGTTCGATGCTGGCGGTGAACGACGGCGGGCAGTGGATCGGGTCGCTGTCCGGTGGCTGTGTCGAGGAAGACTTTCTCGAGCGCGTCGCCGAAGGTGCATTTCTTGATGCAATCAATGTCGTGCGTTATGGCGAAGGTGATGATCCGCGTTCGCGGGTGAGCCTGCCGTGCGGCGGCATTCTCGATGTGCTGGTAGAGAAATTTGACGCCGACTGCGATGTGCAGGCGCATCTGCGTGAACTCGAATCGGCGTTGCTGGGGCATCGCCGGTTGATTCGCGAGGTCGATCTGGCCACGGGCGTGCGTAGCCTGTTTACGGATCGTGAGCAGGGGGCGCGGATCGAGCGTGAAATCGACCGGGTGCGGATCCGTATCGGGGCTGCCCAGCGTTTGCTGCTGGCTGGCTATTCCAGCGTGGCGCAGGCCTGTGCGGAGTTCGCGGTTGGTCTGGGCTTCGAAGTGATTCTCTGCGACCCGCGTGAGGAGGTGCTGGAGGGCGTGGTGCTCAATGGCGTGGAGATCCGCCGGCAATTGCCGTCGGTGTTCATCGCCGATGGTGGCTGTCACCGTGATACGGCGGTGGTGGCGTTGACCCACGATCCGCGCATCGACGATCTGGCGATGATGGAGGCCGTGCGCACCGAAGCGTTCTACATTGGCGTGATGGGTTCGCTGCAGACGTCACAGAAGCGCTTCGAGCGTTTGCGGCGGATTGGCGGTCTGGGGGAGGGCGATCTGGCGCGGATTCATGCGCCGATCGGTCTTAACCTTGGCAGCAAGACACCGTCGGAAATTGCTTTGGCAGTGCTCGCGGATATCCTGCGGATTCGTAGCGGGATTGCGCGGGATCAGTTGTAATCCGTGCTGAATGTAAAAAGGGCCGCTTTTCAGCGGCCCTTTTTTTGCGCGTCAGAAACCGAGTTTGTCGCGTAATCCGTAGTACCACGCGCCGAGTGCGGCAAACGGTGTGCGCAGCAGTTGCCCGCCGGGGAATGGATAGTGCGGCAGGTCGGCAAACGCATCGAAGCGCTCGGCTTGTCCACGTAGCGCCTCGGCCAGTACTTTGCCGGCCAGGTGCGTGTAGGTCACGCCGTGGCCGCTGCAGCCCTGGGAATAATAGATGTTGTCACCCAGGCGCCCGACCTGAGGCAGACGCGACAGGGTCAGCAGGAAATTGCCGGTCCAGGCGTAGTCGATCTTCACGTCCTTGAGCTGCGGGAATGCCTTGAGCATTTTCGGGCGGATGATCGCCTCGATATTCGCCGGATCCCGCGCGCCGTATACCACGCCGCCGCCGAAGATCAGGCGTTTGTCGCCAGTGAGCCGGTAATAGTCGAGCAGGTAATTGCAGTCCTCGACGCAGTAGTCCTGTGGCAGCAGGGATTTTGCCAGTTCATCGCCAAGAGGTTCGGTGGTGATGACCTGGGTGCCGCACGGCATCGACTTGGCTGCCAGTTCCGGCACCAGATTGCCGAGATAGGCGTTGCCGGCAACGATAATGAATTTGGCCCTGACCTTGCCCTTTGGTGTATGCACGACCGGGTTGGCGCCGCGTTCGATGCGCACGGCCGGCGACTGTTCATAGATGGTGCCGCCCAGAGATTCCACGGCAGCGGCTTCGCCGAGTGCCAGATTCAGCGGGTGGATGTGACCGCCGCTCATATCGAGCATGCCGCCGACGTATTGATCGCAGGCGACCACTTCACGGATACGGCGCTGATCCAGCAGCTCGAGCTGGGTGTGTCCGAAACGCTCCCACAGGCGCTTCTGTGATTCCAGGTGGCCCATCTGCCTGGCAGTGAGGGCGGCGAATACGCCGCCGTCCTTCAAGTCACACTGGATATCGTATTTGGCGACTCGCTCGCGAATGATCCGGCCGCCCTCGAACGCCATCTGCCCGAGCAACTGAGCTTGCTTCGGGCCGACGCTGCGTTCGATCACATCGATGTCACGGCTGTAGCTGTTAACGATTTGCCCGCCGTTGCGTCCCGAAGCGCCGAAGCCGACCTTGGCGGCTTCCAGCACGGTCACGCGAAAACCGTTTTCCAGCAGGAAAAGGGCCGAGGAAAGTCCCGTATAACCAGCGCCGATCACACAGACATCCGTCTCCACATCATCCTGCAAGGCTGGACGTGGTGGTACGGCATTGGCCGACGCAGCGTAATAAGACTCTGGGTAAGGGGTGTTCGCCATCCTGCAGCCTCTGTTTAATATATTTTACGAGTGCGGCGATCCTACCCCAGTTGAAAAACCTCCGCCAGCCACCGGGAAATCTTCTTGTGGCGGGTCGAAATTAAATATTTTGCATATTCATAGGGTTAGGTGAAAAAAAGGTGTTGACACCCCTCCGGAATTCCGTAGAATGCCGCCTCACAGCAGGCACGTAGCTCAGTTGGTTAGAGCACCACCTTGACATGGTGGGGGTCGTTGGTTCGAGTCCAATCGCGCCTACCAAACAAAATCCGCTCTGCTGGGCGGTCTGGAAGGGCCCACCGAAAGGTGGGCCCTTTTTTGTTGCCTGCGATTTGCAAAACTTTTGCAAAACCCCATCTCGGAACGCCAATTCGGCGCCCACCTCACGTACTCGATCGTCCAGTCGCTGTGCCCTCCTGGTAGTGCGTCGTCATCTTCTCGTCCGCGTGCCCCGGCAATGCCTGGATGTATTCCTGCGGGAAGTCACTTGGACGCGTGGTGGAGGGCGAACCTGACGGCGGATGGTGAGATTGATCTGCGAACTGGCGATGGATTTTCAGAGGTTTATAAATTGAGGTCTTTTTGTTGTTCGTCGTTTTTCCATTGAATCCATGACGCTTGAGTGTGTGGATCGGCGTATTCCCCGCTCGGTAATCGAGGGAGGCTCATCAAGCCGTTCAGATTTTTCAGGCTGTGTTCAAACTCTTCCCGATACATTCGAACAGGCGTTGCGCATGGTTTGGCGCTTTCCAGCCCTGCAATCCGCTTCAGCGCTCTAGCTAGCTTCCTGACATATCGTATCGTGTGGTGCGTATTGGTTATGGCCTTTCTGTTGATGCCATCGAATGGTTGAGTCACCCAAAACTCCATTGGAAATAAGAATTCGGGCTTTTTACGTCAGATCACCTGATGAGAATGTAGGCCTTTTCTGTTTTGTATGAGGGGTCTTTCCTGAAAATGACTTTTTGATCTTCGAAATCTCGACGACCATAAAAATAGTGTGGATATTGAAAGGCTTACGATTTTATTGAACCAACCGGTTATCAAAAATACGTTGTTACATACTGAAAAAATCAGTAGTATCCGCCCCGCGTTCACCACCACGGTTTATGCATTTTTAAATCCCAAGCTTCCATCAGCTGCTTGGGATTTTTTTTGCCTGCGATTTGCCTCCTTCAATCGCCATCCTGCCCTTGCTCCTGGCATGCATTGCCCGCCATGGGCGCTGCCGGGCAAAACCATACATTATCGACTACTACTGTCTGGCCGATTTCAATCTCAGTCTGACGGGAGTTCAACAATGCTCGTTCATTGGTTTCTTGCAGCGGTTCATCTACTGGCGTTCGCCCTGGGATTCTGGGCTGTATTGACCCGCGGCACGGCATTCAGTCGTCTGGCTGCCGGGGCTGGTGATGTCGGGCGGGTATTGCTCGCGGATAATCTGTGGGGGATATCGGCATTGGTGCTGCTGGTGAGCGGTGGCATGCGAGCCTTTGGCGGGTATGAAAAGGGTGCCGACTATTACCTGCACCAACCGCTGTTCCACGTGAAGATGACGCTGCTTGTGCTGATTCTGGTTCTGGAATTGGCTCCGATGATTACGCTGATCAAATGGCGCATAGCCAGGGGCCGCGGCACCTCGTTCGATAGCGGGCGTGCAAAAGTCTTTGCGCGGATCAGTCATGCTGAAGCGCTGTTGCTGGTGCTGATGGTGATGGCAGCCACCGGGATGGCACGGGGAGTGACATTCGGCTAGGTTGGCACGATTCCTGGCTTCTATTCGGAAACGTCCGACAGCCAACCATTGTGATCATGGTTAGTATCGGTAGCGAAAAAAGAAGACGTGCAGCAAGGGAGTCTGTATGGCCTGCGCCGTCACCAGGGAGGTGGGGGTGGCAAAACGGCGCTCGGTTCTTTAGCCAGTCATTACGCGAAGGTGAACGAACTGGCTACTGACTACGACGGGGCTCAGGGGGTTTGTGGCTTCTCCGGAGCGGTCAGGCCGGCCTGAATGCGCTGGTAAATTTCTTCACGGTGTACGGCAACGTTCTTTGGCGCGTTGATGCCGATGCGAACCTGCTGGCCGCTTACGCCGAGAATGGTGATGGTAATGTCATCACCGATGTTTATGCTTTCACCGACTTTGCGGGTGAGTATCAGCATGGTCTTCTCCTTGATTGCTTTGTAGGGCACCTGATTCAGACAGTGCAGAGGTCGGTGGTACGTATAGATTAGTGCGAAGTCTCACGGTTTGGGTGCCTCTTTCTGACGCGCAGACGTGGCATTAATTCCCAGCGCGTAACTATACAGGTGCGGCAACCATCAATCTCGTAGTTTTGTGCCCATTTTGCGGGGCTCTGAAAGTATTCGTGAATGCTAAGATCGCCGTTTCAAAAAATCAGAGGGAAGCGTTGTGCGCAAATTGGTCTGTTTGGTCGCAGCACTGGCATTGGCAGGATGTGGTGAAGGCAAGAGCGTGGAAACGCAAAAATCAAAAACGGTAGCGGTGACAACGCCTGCGACAGTATCCGGACCGCAGTGGGATCTGGAGGTGCGCGGCGAAACACCTCAAGCCGTAAGTGATCTGAGCGGCTGGTTGATCGAGCATGCGTTTATCGCCAATGTCATCAAGGATCCCAGCGGAAAGACCCGGATCCTGCTGGGGCCATTCAATTCCAAAGCCGAAGCCGAAGCGAAACAGGCCGATGTGAACGCTGCACTGGTCAAGGCGAAAAAGCAGAACATCGAGACACTTGTGATCGAGCGCAGCGCAGCGCAGTAAACGTTCCTTTCGGCGGAGCTGACTAAAGGGTGTCCGGTGTGATTCGTTTTTACTGGAGTCACCGACGATGCTCAGAAGGAGCTCCGCATGGCCTCCGCCAGTCCTTACAAGTTGTTCGACGTTGTATTGCGACACAAGCAGCAGCTCAGTCCGCACCTCATGCGGATCACTCTCGCCGGCTCGGCAGTCAGCGAAATGGCTACCTGGGCTCCTGATCAGCGAGTCAAACTGTTCTTCCCGGCGCCGGATGGCTCTCCCGCCAGGCTCTCTCAGGATGAGGGATGTACGCTCGTTTGCGCTCGATGCTGGCAGACCGACGCCCGGCGATGCGTACCTACACCATCCGCCACTTGCGAGCCGATCAGGCTGAGGTCGACATCGACTTTGTTCTGCATGGCGAAACCGGCCCTGCTTCTCGCTGGGCCTTGCGAGCGCAACCGGGTGAGCCGATGCAAATCCTGGCGCCTGATAGCCGGTACTCGGCGAGCGAGGCGGGTGGTTTTGAATGGAAGCCTCCGCAGTTGCTCAGGCGGCTTTTACTGGTTGCCGACTCGACTGCGTTGCCTGCGGCGATGGGGATTCTCGATGAATTGGCGGTACTTGCGGATCCACCTCCGGCTCAAGTGTTTCTGGAGGTCGACAGCGCGGCGGACATGCTTGCGGTGCCTGACTGGCCAGGTCTGTCGGTGCAGTGGCTGATTCGCGAGCAGACCGGCACCACAGTGGCCGGGGCGCTGATGGTAGAGGCGGTGCGAAAGGCTGCATTGCCCGTCGACACATCACTCGTCAACAAGGCGGTGGAGTTGGCCGACGTTGATGTCGATCAGGAGATCCTCTGGGAAATCGCTGAAGCCGCCACGGAAGGATTCTATGGCTGGATCGCCGGTGAATCGGCTGCAGTCATGAATTTGCGCAGATACCTGATCAAGGAGCGCGGTATTCCTCGTGAATCACTCAATCTGATGGGTTACTGGCGTTACAACAAACCCGGCAGCTGACCACAAAAAAGGCCTCGAGCGTGAAGCGCGAGGCCTTTTCATTATGTGCGAACAATCAGCCGCAGGCTTTCAGGTTGACCGGTCCGACGAACTCGTTGCCGCGTCCCATCACGCACGCCACGCTCTGATTGCGCTGACGTTCCCAATCCTGCACCGGGTACGTCTTGTCCCAGGCTTCATACAGCTGCCGATCCTGCTTCGACAGTCGCAAGCCATATTGCTTGCTCATATAGAAGTAGGTACGGGCGATCATGCCGCGAATCGAAGGACGGGGCATGACCTTTTTCGCCTTGAAATCGACTTGGGTCAGGCATGAGCCATATTGACCTTTTTCGACCGGTAGCCAGCCGTAGCTGAAGTTGCTGCGATCACCATTGACCTCGCCAATGCTCGGTACCAGGTTGTGCAGGTCGGCTTCGGCTTTCTGGTAGCCAGGGTCGTAGCGCGTGCAATTCTTGCGTCCGCCTTCCTGCCAGCATTGGCGCTGATGGCCGAACTCCCAGGCCGGGACGATGTGTTCCCATTCAATCCGGGAGGCACGCTTGGCATTTTTGCGCGGAACGTAACCGCAAGCCGCCAGGTCGACCTTATTGCCCGTGTATTTGCAGCCGCAATAGAACTCGGTGGATTGTGGGGCGTACAACTTCCAGGCGACCTTCTTGGCTTCGGTAAACGTGCGGGGTGCGCCGGCCTGGGCGCCAAGTGAGATGAACAGCAAAAGCACAGCAAGCAAACGGACAATCATTGAGTCAATCTTCCTTCGGTACAACCCAGAAAATCTGCACGCCACCATCGTCGCGATAAGCGAGGGTGACGTTGTCGTTCTCGTCGATCTCTTCCAGCAGGCGTTCCCATGCATCCATCGGTTCATCCGGGAGGCGGAAGATCAGAGCGGCTTTGGCTTTTTGTGCGGTGGGGGAGTTGATGATCTTTTGAACGCGCATACCCATGCGTTCGTAAGCATCGGGAGCGTCAGAGGAAGTGGCCACGAGGTTATCCTTATTAAGCTGTACGTGCATACAGTATTTAACTGTAAGCATTTTCGCAACTGCTTAAAAATCAAGAAAATCCTCTGACAGCGGTTTTCCGGTTTTGATGTGGCTCATCCGAAATATTTGTGCAGGAAAGGAGCGAGGGTGGTGTAGGTAATTTCACCACCCGCGAGGGTGGCGAGTGGTGAAAGAGTTGCCCGGCCGAGACTCGACCGGGCGAGGCTGAATCAGTACTCCCAGAACATCCGCTGCAGTTCTTTGCTGTCGTTGGTTTTGGTCAGGGCGACCATCGCCAGGATGCGAGCCTTCTGAGGGTTCAGGTCGTGAGCGACGACCCAGTCGTACTTGTCGTCAGGCTGTTCGGCGTTGCGCAGAACGAAACCTCCGGCGTTGACGTGGGAAGATCGAATGATCTGAACGCCATCCTTGCGCAGGGCCTGCAGGGCCGGGACGACACGGGAAGACACCGAGCCGTTGCCGGTGCCAGCATGGATGATCGCTTTGGCGCCGGACTGGGCCAGGGCCTTGTAGGCTGTATCGCCGACATTGCCGTAGGAGTAGGCGATTTCTACGTCAGGCAGGCTCTTGATGTTCTTGATATCAAATTCCGAATCCATGGTGTGGCGCTTGGCTGGCAGGCGGAACCAGTAGGATTTTCCTTCGACCACCATGCCCAGCGGGCCCCATGGGCTTTTGAATGCTTCGGTCTTGATGTTGATCATTTTGCTGACATCGCGGCCGGACTGGATTTCATCGTTCATGGTGACCAGTACACCTTTGCCGTGGGCTTCCTTGCTGCTGGCGACGGCGACGGCGTTGTACAGGTTGAGCATGCCGTCCGCCGACATGGCGGTGCCGGGGCGCATCGAGCCGACAACGATGATCGGCTTGTCGGTTTTCTCTACCAGGTTCAGGAAGTAGGCGGTTTCTTCCAGGGTGTCGGTGCCGTGGGTGATGACGATGCCATCGACGTCTTTGCTGTCGGCCAGCTCGGATACGCGGCGACCCAGTTGCAGCAGGTTTTCATTGGTGATGCTTTCCGAGGCGATCTGCATGACTTGCTCGCCACGCACATTCGCCAGTTTGCTCAGCTCGGGGATGCCGGCGATCAATTGTTCGATACCGACCTTGGCTGCCTGATAGGTAGCGCTGTTGGCCGCACTGGCGCCGGCGCCGGCAATGGTGCCGCCTGTAGCGAGAACCACCACGTTGGCCAGTTTGGTCTGGGTTTCAACTTCTTTTGCCTGAAGGGCGGAGGGCAGGAGCAGCAACAGGGCCAAAGCGCCCGGAACCAATGTGTTGAAAGCAGATTTCATTATTTTTCTCTCTAGTAGTGAGACGGTGCTGATTGCAGGTTCATCTAGATGCGCCCCGGGCCGATCTGAATGCCAGGGGTGCAGTAGGGGAGCAGGATCTGTACCAGCCGTACTGTGCTTTAGAGAAATGTTTAACCTTATGATTTATATCAATATTTTTTTGATTGGCGAGAATTGCCTATCCGGTATTCCGAACGGTGGGCGCTTTCGTGTTCGGCTCTCCGAAAGGGACTACGGCCGTTGTCGAACGATTCAAATTGCAGGTTTTGGATTCTCTGCTAAAGAAAGCGCCCCGCAGGCCGATGGTTGTTGAAGGAAACTTGAAATTAGGGAGTTCACATGTCACTGACCATCGGTTTTACAAATCCGGGCGCTGTTACCATCGGCGGTAAAACCGCAGCGACGATCAATGCCATGAATGATGCGCAAGCGGATGCTTCCACCGAAGCACTGGGCGTTGAAAAAACCGAAAGCAACCAAGTCAGAACCGGCGGTGCGGCGCAAGAAGACAGCAAGGCTGAAAGCGGCGACAACCTGAGTGTCACCGTCAAGATGTTGCTGAAACGGATGCAGGAATTGCAGAAGCAACTGCAGGAGCAGCAGCAACGCCTCGCTGCGGCGCAAGCTGCGAGCTACCCGACTCCCGAGGCGAAGTCGCAGGCAGTCATGTCTGTTCAGGGGGAGATCGCTGAAACCAGCGGCGCGCTACTGGAAGTCTCCGCTGCGCTGGTCAAGGAAATGTCCAAGGGCTCATCCGGTGGTAACCTGGTCAACACCACGGCTTAAGCACTCAAGGGGCGAATCTGCAGATTCGCCCTGCAGTCAATACCGATTCTGATTGTTGACAAACGTTGGCGGGATTCGCATAGTTCGGTCTACGCAAACGTTTGCGCGGCTTTTCCGAGACCCTGTTGTCTGGAAGATGCCGACGAAGCTTACGCCAGCGCAAGCGTTGCTCACAATAATCATAAGATCGGAGTGAACCCATGAAGCTGCCATTCGCTGGACGTCTTCTCGCTGTCGCCGTGCTGGCTGCCGCATCCGCCGCACTGCCTGTCTCTTCGGCATTCGCCGAATCTCCGGAAAAACCCAAGGTCGCACTGGTCATGAAGTCTTTGGCCAACGAATTCTTCCTGACCATGGAAGACGGCGCCAAGGCTTACCAGAAAGAACACTCCGCCGATTTCGACCTGATCTCCAACGGGATCAAGGACGAAACCGATACCGCCGGCCAGACCCGCATCGTCGAGCAGATGATTCTGGCGAAGGTCAATGCGCTGGTCATTGCGCCGTCCGACTCCAAGGCCATGGTGCCGGTGATCAAGAAGGCCGTCGATGCCGGCATCACTGTGATCAACATCGACAATCAGCTTGATCCGGCCGTCATCAAGAGCAAGAACATCAGCGTACCGTTCGTGGGGCCGGACAACCGCAAGGGCGCTCGTCTGGTAGGCGAGTACCTTGCCAAGCAACTGAAGGCCGGTGACGAAGTCGGCATCATCGAGGGCGTTTCCACGACGACTAACGCCCAGCAGCGCACCGCTGGCTTCAAGGATGCGATGGAGGCCGCACAGATCAAGGTGGTTTCCCTGCAGTCCGGTGATTGGGAAATCGACAAGGGCAACAAGGTCGCCGCGTCGATCCTCAGCGAATATCCGGACGTCAAGGCGCTGCTGGCCGGTAACGACAGCATGGCTGTAGGCGCTGTTTCCGCTGTGCGTGCTGCGGGCAAGGCCGGGCAGGTGCAAGTGGTCGGCTACGACAACATCAATGCGATCAAGCCAATGCTCAAGGACGGTCGCGTTCTGGCGACCGCCGACCAGTTCGCTGCCAAACAGGCCGTATTCGGTATCGAGACTGCGTTGAAGATTCTCAAGGGCGAGAAAGTCGACAGCGGTGCCAATGGTGTGATCGAAACGCCGGTCGAACTGGTTACCAAGTAGTCCTTCGGCGACACAATGGCGCTCGCCCGTCCGGGCGAGCGCACGGAGAGTTTTTATGTCAGTTTCCGCCCCGAACGCTGTCCTCTCGGTCAGCGGTATCGGCAAGACCTATGCGCAACCGGTACTCACCGGTATCGACCTGACGCTGATGCGCGGTGAAGTGCTGGCGCTGACCGGCGAGAACGGTGCCGGTAAAAGTACCCTGTCGAAGATCATTGGTGGCCTGGTAACACCGACCGCCGGGCAGATGCAGTTCCAGGGCAAGGAGTATCGCCCCGGCAGTCGTACCCAGGCAGAAGAGCTTGGCGTTCGTATGGTCATGCAAGAACTCAATCTGCTGCCGACCTTGTCGGTGGCGGAGAACCTGTTTCTCGACAACTTGCCAAGCAACGGCGGCTGGATCAGTCGCAAGCAACTGCGTAAGGCTGCCATCGAGGCCATGGCTCAAGTCGGTCTGGATGCCATCGATCCGGACACCCTGGTCGGCGAGTTGGGCATCGGTCACCAGCAAATGGTCGAAATCGCGCGTAACCTGATCGGCGATTGCCATGTGTTGATCCTCGACGAGCCGACCGCGATGCTCACCGCTCGCGAAGTCGAAATGCTCTTTGAGCAGATCACTCGTCTGCAGGCGCGCGGCGTTGCGATCATCTATATCTCTCATCGTCTCGAAGAGCTGGCCCGAGTCGCACAACGCATTGCCGTGTTGCGTGACGGTAATCTGGTGTGTGTCGAGCCGATGGCCAACTACAACAGCGAGCAACTGGTCACGCTGATGGTCGGTCGCGAGCTGGGCGAACACATGGACATGGGCCCGCGCAATATCGGTGCCCCTGCGCTGACGGTCAAAGGCCTCACTCGTTCCGACAAGGTCCGTGACGTGTCCTTCGAAGTGCGTGCCGGTGAGATTTTTGGCATTTCCGGTTTGATCGGGGCAGGGCGCACGGAACTGCTGCGCCTGATTTTCGGCGCCGATCTCGCCGACAGCGGCAGCGTTGCTCTCGGCTCGCCGGCGCAGGTGGTGAGTATTCGCTCGCCGGTCGACGCAGTGCGCAACGGTATCGCCCTGATCACGGAAGATCGAAAAGGTGAAGGCCTGCTGCTGAGTCAGTCGATCAGCGCCAATATTGCTCTGGGCAATATGCCGGAGATTTCCAGCGGTGGTTTCGTCAACAATGGCGATGAGATCTCTCTGGCCAAGCGGCAGATCGATGCCATGCGAATCCGCAGTTCCAGCCCGACTCAACTCGTATCCGAATTGTCCGGCGGCAACCAGCAAAAAGTCGTGATCGGCCGCTGGCTGGAGCGCGACTGTTCGGTGTTGCTGTTCGATGAGCCGACTCGCGGTATCGATGTCGGTGCCAAGTTTGACATTTATAACCTGCTCGGCGAACTGACCCGGCAGGGCAAGGCGCTGGTGGTGGTGTCCAGCGACCTGCGTGAGTTGATGTTGATCTGCGACCGTATCGGTGTGCTGTCGGCGGGGCGCCTGATCGATACCTTCGAGCGTGACAGCTGGACCCAGGATGACTTGCTTGCCGCGGCGTTCGCCGGCTACCAAAAACGTGATGCGTTGCTCAACGAAGCAGCGCCTAGGGATCTCCCATGAAAACTGCATCTTCTGCCGGCAAACGTAGTGGCAACTTCTATGGTCTGGGTACCTATCTGGGCCTGGCCGGTGCCTTGCTGGCGATGGTCGCGCTGTTCTCGGTCATGAGCAGCCACTTTTTGTCGTACAACACCTTCAGTACTTTGGCCAATCAGATTCCCGACCTGATGGTGTTGGCGGTGGGCATGACCTTTGTCCTGATCATCGGTGGCATCGATCTTTCGGTGGGTTCTGTACTGGCGCTCGCAGCCTCCACCGTCAGCGTGGCAATCCTTGGCTGGGGCTGGAGTGTTTTGCCATCGGCACTGCTCGGCATGGCAGTGGCGGCTTTGGCAGGGACGGTTACCGGTTCGATCACGGTTGCCTGGAGAATTCCGTCATTCATCGTCTCGCTCGGCGTGCTTGAGATGGCCCGGGGGCTGGCCTATCAGATGACCGGTTCCCGCACGGCCTACATCGGCGATTCCTTCGCCTGGTTGTCGAACCCTATCGCATTCGGTATCTCGCCCTCGTTCATCATTGCCTTGCTGGTGATTTTCATCGCTCAGGCAGTGTTGACCCGAACCGTGTTCGGTCGTTACCTGATCGGCATCGGTACCAATGAGGAAGCGGTGCGACTCGCGGGCATCAATCCCAAGCCCTACAAGGTCCTGGTGTTCAGTCTGATGGGGTTGCTGGCCGGCATCGCCGCGCTGTTCCAGATTTCCCGTCTGGAAGCGGCCGATCCAAACGCCGGTTCAGGCCTTGAGCTGCAGGTGATCGCTGCCGTGGTGATCGGTGGTACCAGCCTGATGGGCGGCCGGGGTTCGGTCATCAGCACTTTCTTCGGCGTGTTGATCATTTCGGTGCTGGCAGCCGGCCTTGCGCAGATTGGTGCAACGGAACCGACCAAGCGCATCATCACCGGCGCGGTAATCGTTATCGCTGTGGTGCTCGATACGTATCGCAGCCACCGCGCAAACCGGCGGGGCTGAGACATGGCAACGATCAAGGATGTGGCGGCACTTGCGGGTATTTCCTACACGACCGTCTCTCATGTTGTGAACAACACCCGGCCGGTGAGTCAGGAGGTGCGGCTGAAAGTCGAGGCGGCGATCAAGAGCCTCGACTATGTACCGAGCGCCGTCGCCCGATCGCTGAAGGCCAAGACCACTGCCACCATTGGTTTGCTGGTACCCAACAGTCTCAACCCGTACTTCGCCGAACTGGCGCGGGGCATCGAGGATTATTGTGAGCGCAATGGCTACTGCGTGATTCTCTGCAACTCCGACGACAATCCGGAAAAACAGCGCAGTTATCTGCGAGTGTTGCTGGAGAAGCGTATCGATGGCTTGATCGTCGCCTCTGCTGGCGGTGACAGTGGTCTGGCGCAGGGGTTGGCCGGGGTCAAGACACCGATGGTGATCGTTGACCGGGGGCTGGAAGGTGTGGACGCCGATCTCGTGCGCATCGACCATGAATATGGCGCCTATCTGGCGACAAGGCACCTGATTGAACTTGGACATCGTGATATCGCCACAGTTGGCGGTCCTGCGAGCACCAGTGTTGCGCAAATGCGTCAGGCAGGTTTTTGCCGCGCCTTGAAAGAGGCGGGTATTGAAGTGCCGCCATCGCGGATGCTGGAAAGCGATTTCACCAGCACTGGCGGTTACAACGCGGCGGCGGTGTTGCTTGAGAGCAATCCTCCCAGTGCCATCTTCGCCGGCAACGACATGATCGGCATCGGTGTACTGCGAGCCGCCGCCGAACGCAATGTACGTGTGCCTGCCGAGTTGTCGGTGATCGGCTTCGACGATATCCAGATGAGCCGTTACGTGTATCCGGCGCTGACGACTGTGGGGCAGTCGATCCTGCAGTTGGGCGAAATGGCAGCGGAAGTGTTGCTGCGAAGAATTGCCACCCCGGATCTGGCCACTGATCAGCGGATCGTGACCCCGAGTATTGTCCTGCGAGAGTCGACCGCGCCACTGGCTGGCGTGTTTACCGAATATCGCTGAAACCGAATTGATGAGTAGTGATGTATGCCCGCAAATGTAGTGGTAATAGGCAGCCTGAACATGGACCTGGTCACCCGGGCGCCTCGCTTGCCTCGGGGTGGCGAAACACTGATCGGTCATTCGTTCGCCACTGTGTCAGGTGGCAAGGGTGCCAACCAGGCGGTGGCCGCCGCCCGGTTGGGGGCACAGGTGTCGATGGTGGGTTGTGTCGGCAATGACGACTACGGCGTGCAGTTGCGCGACGCATTGTTGGCCGAGCAGATCAATTGCCAGGCCGTCAGTGTGGTCGAGGATTCCAGTGGCGTAGCGCTGATTGTGGTCGATGACAACAGTCAGAACGCAATCGTCATTGTTGCCGGGGCCAACGGTTCGATGACGCCTGGGGTGGTCGACCGTTTCGACGCGGTGCTGCAGGCGGCGGATGTGATCATTTGTCAGCTGGAAATTCCCGATGCCACCGTCGGGCATGCGCTCAAGCGCGGTCGCGAACTGGGCAAAACAGTCATCTTGAACCCGGCTCCGGCCAGTCGTCCGTTGCCATCAGACTGGTTTGCCTCCATCGACTACCTGATTCCCAATGAAAGTGAAGCCGCCGCCCTCAGCGGTTTGCCGGTGGACTCGCTGGAGAGCGCTGAAAAAGCGGCTGCCCGGCTGATTTCGATGGGGGCCGGCAATGTGATCGTCACGCTGGGCGCTCAGGGGGCTTTGTTCTCCAATGGCGCGGGTTACCAGCATTTTCCTGCACCCAAAGTGAAAGCGGTTGATACCACGGCTGCCGGGGATACCTTCGTCGGCGGTTTTGCAGCGGCGCTGGCCGCTGGCAAAACCGAGGTCGAGGCCATTCGTTTTGGTCAGATAGCCGCGGCGCTGTCTGTTACTCGGCCGGGTGCCCAGCCGTCCATTCCCACTTTAACCGAAGTCCAGGCATTCAAACCCGTATGAAAAAGACTCCATTGCTCAACATCGCGCTGTCTCGGCTGATCGCCTCCCTTGGTCATGGCGACATGGTCGTGATCGGTGACGCCGGCTTGCCTGTACCGCCGGGCGTCGAGTTGATCGACCTTGCGCTGACGCACGGTGTTCCGGACTTCGTCAGCACCCTGAAAGTCGTCCTCAGCGAAATGCAGGTCGAGAGTCATGTGCTCGCCCGGGAAGTCTTCGACAAACAACCCGGTGCGCTGGCTTCGCTGGACGCATTGAATGACGAAGGCGCACTGGGGCGGCGCGATCTGCTCACTCACGAGCAATTCAAGGTTCTCAGCCGACAGGCGCGAGCGATTGTCCGTACAGGCGAATGTCAGCCGTACTGCAACATCGTGCTGGTCGCCGGGGTGACGTTTTAACCGGGTTCAGACCCTTTCGATTTCATAAGCACAAGGAATGCGCCATGCACCGCTATGCTCAAAAACTGCACCAACTGATCCGGAGTCTGCTGCTTTTGTCCGTGATAACCGCGACCGGCGCCCAAGCGGCGGAAAAGATCGATCTGATCATCGACACCGATCCGGGGGCCGATGATGTGGTGGCCCTGTTGTTTGCTCTGGCATCGCCGGAGGAACTGAATATTCGCGCGCTGACCACCGTGGCCGGCAACGTGCGTCTCGACAAGACTTCTCGCAATGCGCGACTGGCCCGTGAGTGGGCAGGGCGCGAAGAGGTTCCGGTCTATGCGGGCGCGCCAAAACCGTTGATGCGCACGCCGATCTACGCCGAGAACATCCATGGCAAGGAAGGCCTGTCGGGTGTCACTGTGCATGAGCCGAAAAAAGGTCTGGCCAAGGGCAACGCGGTCAACTACTTGATCGATACGCTGAAGAACGCCAAGCCGCACAGCATCACTATCGCCATGCTTGGCCCGCAAACCAATCTGGCGCTGGCGCTGATCCAGGAGCCGGAGATCGTTCAGGGCATCAAGGAAGTGGTCATCATGGGTGGCGCTCACTTCAACGGTGGCAACATCACGCCGGTGGCCGAATTCAACTTGTTTGCCGATCCGCAAGCGGCTGAGGTCGTTCTCAAGAGCGGGGTGAAACTGACTTACCTGCCGCTGGACGTGACCCACAAGGTGCTGACCAGCGATGCACGTCTGAAGCAGATCGCAGCGCTGAACAACAATGCGAGCAAAATTGTCGGCGACATCCTCAACGAGTACATCAAGGGTGACATGGAACACTACGGCATCCCGGGTGGCCCGGTGCATGACGCTACGGTTATCGCTTATCTGCTCAAGCCGGAGCTGTTTACCGGTCGTTCGGTGAACGTGGTGATCGACAGTCGCGAAGGTCCGACATTCGGGCAGACCATTGTCGACTGGTATGACGGTCTCAAGGCACCGAAAAATGCATTCTGGGTAGAAAACGGCGATGCTCAGGGCTTCTTCGATCTGTTGACCGAGCGTCTGAAACGTTTGAAGTAAGCGTGATGCCCGCAGGTGCCAGCCTGCGGGCTTTACTCATTTCCTGTATCCGGTGTGCCTTTGAAGTCGTCCGGATATTTCTCGAACAGCTGGGCGATGAATGATTGCGCAGCTTGTGTTCCCAGCGTCTTGACCAGCAGGTCGATGCTGATCAGCGCCAACTCCTCAGGACTGCCCGGACTGTAGGAACTATGCCCTTGTGGCCAGTGGGCCTTGATGTCGGCGGAGATGCTTACGGTCGTCATGTCGGGGCTCGGGAGATCGCTGGGTCGGAGTTTCGAGTTAACCATGTTGTCCGGCGTTTGGCACTGCGACTTAGGCATGAACGCGGGGCTATGCGACACTTGGTCGTCTTTAAGAAACCAGGTACCGAGCCGTGCAGATCGATTTGAATTCTCCCGATGGCCTGACACTTGACGCTGTGCGCCGGTTGCTGGCCTCCGCCAGTGATGATGAGCACACCCAGTTGCGTGTGACCAAGGGCGGGATTGCCTATATTTCGGCGGGGGTCACTGGCGGTCAGGATATCGATGGGCTGTCGTTTCGTCTGGAAACCTGGGCAAAGGGATCAGGCTATGTGGGAAACGTCGCAGCCAGTGATGAAGTCTGGGTCATGCAGATTTTCAATGCCCTCAAAGACAATTGGCCGAATCCGCCGCTCGACTACATCGACATCTACTGAGCTCGTTAATATTCGGTGACGATTGTATGGAGATGCATTGCGCGCGCTTCAGGCAGACTCAGCGTTTTTTCCGGGTCGTGGGGCAGGGTGTCCACAGGTGTTGTGAAACCAAACGCCGGAATGGCGGTCGCACGATCTCAGCTTAACCATTAGAAAGAAGGAGGCTTCATGCCTTTGAAGTTCGCATCACTGGGTGCACTTATGGCCGCTGCCATGTTGGCCGGATGCAGCACGACCTCCAGCGAGTCGGCAAAGGATCCTGTGGCGTCCGATGCCGGTCATGGCCGCTGTGAAGCAAAGGCTGCGGAATTTGCCATCGGTAAAAGGGCTTCCCCGGAGCTGCTAGAGCAGGCTCGTGCCAAGTCTGGCGCGCAAAATGCCCGCTTCCTCAAACCTACGGACATGATCACCCTGGAATACCGCTCCGATCGCCTGAATCTGAACACCGACAACAATCTGGTGGTCATCCGCGCCAACTGTGGCTGATCCCGGGTCGTTTTTGTCACAGGCATAAAAAACCCCGTCACATGGACGGGGTTTTTTTAGTGCGCCGGGAAATTACTCTGGGCGAACTTGTGCAGCTTGCATACCCTTTTGGCCTTTCTCAGCCACGAAGGAAACGGTCTGGCCTTCTTTCAGGCTTTTGAAACCGTCGGATTCGATAGCTTTGAAGTGTACGAACAGGTCGTCACCGCCACCTTGAGGAGTGATGAAGCCGAAGCCTTTTTCATCGTTGAACCATTTAACGGTGCCGGTTTGGCGATTAGACATGGTGTATCTCCAAGAAACATATATTTTCAGTAGTACTGTGCTGCTCAGGCCAACTGGGCACACCCGGGTATCATAGTCGAAATGTTCGGTTTGGTAGCCCCCCGGACGTGCTGTTTGCTTTCATATTGCAGACGCTTCGACAGTTTGAATGTCTGTAACCCCCGGTTTCAGAGGCTTTCAGCCAATTCGAAGGGGTGTAAAAAAAGCTATAAAACCTGCATAAAATATCGAATTCAGGGGCATTTCGGCTGCTTTTCGCCTATCGAATGCCCACAAATCCGTTCATCGGGACTATTTTTGCACTCGGCAAACCGAGATTTCTTTCAGTGCGCGCTGACCCAATTCGCCACTCGGCGGGGTGTTCTTGTCCATCAGTTGAGCGATTTCCTGCGTGGTGAATTTCTTCTCCAGGACATCAGCGCCGCAGGTGCAGTGTTGTTTGGCTACAGTCGGGTTGACGCTTTGGCTGGCCGCCTTGGTGCAGTCATTCATGTATTGCTCTTTTACGCCTTTCGGCCAGGCGGCCTGCGCGCTCAGCGGCAACAGCAGAACTAAAGGGACGACTGCGGCAAATAGGGTGTTCAGACGCATGCGAAGATGCTCCTTGTGGGTCGATGTCTTGTTATCTGATGGCTGAGGGGCCGATCAAGTTCATCACTTTGGCATAAAACAGACGATTTGCCTGCCGGTAAAACCAGCGTGCGTGCGCGACCGTTCATCTGTGCTAGCATGGCCGACTCGAGCGTTTCGCAGGCACCGGATGACCTTCAGTCCCGGTAGCGGCGGCGTACGAATACTCTGATTTGAATCCCAGTCACTCTGGTTCGGTTTTCCGGTTGGCCGCAAGGCTCCTGCCGCTGTAAGGCAGGCGTTCGTCATTGAATGGCCTGGATCGGATCTTGTACTGGCTCATCCCAACCCACGTGACCTTTGGTAGGGGTCACCACTAGGAGAGGAGGCGCCATGCCAACTATTACTCTTCCCGACGGCAGTCAACGTTCATTCGATCACCCGGTTTCCGTAGCCGAGGTCGCCGCGTCCATTGGTGCAGGCCTGGCCAAGGCCACCCTGGCCGGCAAGGTGAACGGCAAGCTGGTCGACGCCAGCGACATCATCGACAGCGACGCAACGCTGCAAATCATCACGCCAAAGGATGAAGAGGGGCTGGAGATCATTCGCCACTCTTGCGCCCACCTGGTTGGCCACGCGGTCAAGCAGCTGTACCCGACGGCCAAAATGGTCATCGGTCCGGTCATTGACGAAGGCTTCTATTACGACATCGCCTTCGAGCGTCCTTTTACTCCGGACGACATGGCGGCCATCGAACAGCGCATGCAACAGCTGATCGATACCGAATACGACGTCATCAAGAAAGTCACTCCGCGTGCCGAAGTGATCGAAGTGTTCAAGGCCCGTGGCGAAGACTACAAGCTGCGTCTGGTCGAAGACATGCCGAACGAGCAGGCCATGGGCCTGTACTATCACGAAGAATACGTCGACATGTGCCGCGGTCCGCACGTGCCGAACACTCGCTTCCTGAAATCCTTCAAGTTGACCAAGCTGTCCGGCGCCTACTGGCGCGGTGATGCCAAGAACGAGCAATTGCAGCGCGTTTACGGCACCGCCTGGGCTGACAAGAAGCAGCTGGCTGCTTACATCCAGCGTATCGAAGAAGCTGAAAAGCGCGATCACCGCAAGATCGGCAAGCGCCTGGGCCTGTTCCACACCCAGGAAGAAGCGCCGGGCATGGTGTTCTGGCACCCGAATGGCTGGACGTTGTACCAGGTACTCGAGCAGTACATGCGCAAGGTGCAGCGCGACAACGGCTATCTCGAAATCAAGACGCCGCAAGTCGTTGATCGCAGCCTGTGGGAGAAATCCGGGCACTGGGCCAACTACGCCGACAACATGTTCACCACTGAGTCGGAAAGCCGCGACTACGCCATCAAACCGATGAACTGCCCTTGCCACGTGCAGGTGTTCAACCAGGGCCTGAAGAGCTATCGCGAGCTGCCGATGCGCCTGGCCGAGTTCGGTGCCTGCCACCGTAACGAGCCGTCGGGTGCGCTGCACGGCATCATGCGTGTGCGTGCGTTCACTCAGGACGACGCCCACATCTTCTGCACTGAAGAGCAGATGCAGGCTGAATCCGCTGCGTTCATCAAGCTGACCATGGATGTTTACCGCGACTTCGGCTTCACCGACGTCGAGATGAAACTGTCCACTCGTCCGGAAAAACGCGTTGGCTCCGATGAGCTGTGGGATCGCGCCGAAGCGGCACTGGCTGCTGCCCTTGACAGTGCTGGCCTGCCGTACGATCTGCAGCCGGGTGAGGGAGCGTTCTACGGTCCGAAGATCGAATTCTCGCTGAAAGATTGCCTCGGCCGCGTGTGGCAGTGTGGTACCTTGCAGCTCGATTTCAACCTGCCTGTGCGTCTGGGAGCCGAATACGTCTCCGAAGACAACAGCCGCAAACATCCGGTGATGTTGCACCGTGCGATCCTCGGTTCGTTCGAGCGTTTCGTCGGGATTCTGATCGAACACTACGAAGGTGCATTCCCTGCGTGGCTGGCGCCAACCCAGGCAGTGATCATGAATATCACTGATAAACAGGCAGATTTTGTCGCTCAGGTGGAAAAAACTCTCAACGAAAGCGGGTTTCGTGCCAAGTCTGACTTGAGAAATGAAAAGATCGGCTTTAAAATCCGCGAGCATACTTTGCTCAAGGTTCCATATCTCTTGGTTATTGGGGATAAGGAAGTCGAGATGCAGACTGTCGCTGTGCGTACTCGTGAAGGTGCTGACCTGGGCTCGATGCCCGTCGCCCAGTTCGCTGAGTTTCTCGCGCAAGCGGTTTCCCGGCGTGGTCGCCCAGATTCGGAGTAATTATTATTAAGCGTGAAATGAGACAAGATAAACGAGCTGCACCGAAAGCCCCGATCAACGAGAATATCTCGGCACGCGAGGTTCGGTTAATTGGCGCTGATGGCGAGCAGATTGGCATCGTCTCGATTGATGAAGCGCTTCGTATTGCTGAAGAAGCAAAGCTTGATCTGGTAGAAATCTCTGCCGACGCAGTCCCACCGGTTTGCCGGGTGATGGACTACGGCAAATCGATCTTCGAAAAGAAGAAGCAGATTGCTGCGGCGAAGAAGAACCAGAAGCAGATTCAGGTAAAAGAAATCAAGTTTCGTCCAGGGACGGAGGAAGGGGATTACCAGGTAAAACTGCGCAACCTGGTACGTTTCCTGAGTGACGGGGACAGGGCCAAGGTATCCTTGCGATTCCGCGGCCGTGAGATGGCCCACCAGGAGCTGGGGATGGAACTCCTCAAGCGGGTTGAAGCTGACCTGCTCGAGTACGGTTCGGTCGAACAGCATCCTAAGATGGAAGGACGCCAGCTGATCATGGTCATCGCCCCGAAAAAGAAGAAGTAATCAACAGGGCACGGCAGGCCTTCTGATTATGTTTATCAACTGAATGCGGAGTATCCGAACATGCCAAAGATGAAAACCAAAAGTGGTGCTGCTAAGCGGTTTCTGAAAACTGCTAACGGCATCAAGCACAAGCACGCTTTCAAGAGCCACATCCTGACCAAAATGTCGACCAAGCGTAAGCGTCAACTGCGCGGTAGCAGCTTGCTGCATCCGTCTGACGTGGCAAAAGTCGAGCGCATGCTGCGCCTTCGTTAATTTTTGGATCAAGAATAGAGGAAGTAACTCATGGCTCGTGTAAAGCGTGGCGTCATTGCCCGTAAACGTCACAAAAAAATTCTGAAACTTGCTAAAGGCTACTACGGCGCACGCTCCCGCGTATTCCGTGTTGCCAAGCAAGCGGTAATCAAGGCAGGCCAATACGCCTACCGTGACCGTCGTCAGAAAAAACGTCAGTTCCGCGCTCTGTGGATCGCTCGTATCAACGCTGGTGCTCGTGTTAACGGTCTGTCCTACAGCCGTTTCATTGCTGGCCTGAAAAAAGCGTCCATCGAGATCGACCGTAAGGTTCTGGCTGATCTGGCAGTGAACGAAAAAGCGGCGTTTGCTGCGATTGTCGAGAAAGCTAAAGCCACCTTGGCTTAAGTACCCCCGACAGTCACCCGGCCTCACCTCTGTGGGGCCAGGTGTTAAACGTCATAAATAGGGGAAGAGCCTTCAAGCTCTTCCCCTATTTTGTATCTGGAGTCTGTACATGGAAAACCTGGATGCGCTGGTCTCTCAAGCACTAGAGGCTGTGCAAAGCGCTGAAGATATCAATGCCCTGGAGCAAATCCGGGTTCAATACCTTGGCAAGAAGGGTGAATTGACTCAGGTGATGAAGACCCTGGGGAATTTGCCGGCAGAGGAGCGTCCGCAGGTCGGCGCCCTGATCAACGTTGCCAAGGAACGTGTAACAGGCGTTCTCAATGCGCGCATGGCTCTGTTTGAAGAGGCCGAACTGGCTGCCAAACTGTCTGCCGAATCCATTGACGTGACGTTGCCGGGCCGCGGTCAGACCTCCGGTGGTCTGCATCCGGTTACCCGGACTCTGGAACGAGTCGAACAGTTCTTCACCCGAATCGGCTACGGCATTGCCGAAGGTCCTGAGGTTGAAGACGACTATCACAACTTCGAGGCGCTCAACATCCCAGGCCATCACCCGGCCCGGTCGATGCATGACACCTTCTATTTCAATGCGAACATGTTGTTGCGCACCCATACCTCGCCGGTACAGGTCCGCACCATGGAATCGAAAAAGCCGCCGATCCGCATCGTCTGCCCAGGCCGTGTGTACCGTAGCGACTCCGATATCACCCACTCGCCGATGTTCCACCAGGTCGAAGGCCTGCTGGTTGATCGCGATATCAATTTTGCCGATCTCAAAGGCACGATCGAAGAGTTCCTGCGGGTGTTCTTCGAGAAAGAACTGGCCGTACGTTTCCGTCCTTCGTACTTCCCGTTCACCGAGCCATCCGCAGAAGTCGACATGGAATGCGTGATGTGCAGCGGTAAGGGCTGCCGTGTCTGCAAACAGACCGGCTGGCTGGAAGTGATGGGCTGCGGCATGGTTCATCCGAATGTGCTGCGCATGTCCGGCATCGATCCGGAAGAGTTCTCCGGCTTTGCTTTCGGCATGGGTGTCGAGCGTCTGGCCATGCTGCGTTACGGCGTGAACGACTTGCGTCTGTTCTTCGACAACGACTTGCGGTTCCTCGCGCAATTTCGCTAGTCGTAACGAATTCTTAGGAGAGCAGGATGAAATTCAGTGAACAATGGCTGCGTGGCTGGGTCAGCCCGCAGGTAGATCGCGACGCGCTCGTTGCTCGTCTGTCGATGGCCGGTCTTGAGGTCGATAGCGTTACGCCGGCCGCCGGTGTTTTCAGTGGCGTGGTGGTGGGCGAGGTGCTGAGCACCGAGCAGCACCCGGATGCCGACAAGTTGCGTGTTTGCCAGGTCAGCAATGGCGCGCAAACCTTCCAGGTCGTGTGCGGTGCGCCAAACGTGCGTCCGGGCCTGAAGATTCCGTTTGCGATGATCGGTGCCGAGCTGCCGGGTGACTTCAAGATCAAGAAGGCCAAGCTGCGTGGCGTCGAGTCCAACGGCATGCTGTGCTCGCAATCCGAGCTGCAGGTCGGTGAAGGCAATGACGGTCTGATGGAGCTGCCGGCCGATGCGCCGGTGGGCGAAGACTTCCGTGTTTATATGGACCTGGAAGACGCCAGCATCGAAGTCGATCTGACTCCGAACCGTGGCGACTGCCTGTCCCTGGCCGGTCTGGCCCGTGAAGTCGGCGCGCTGTACGACGTTCCGGTCACTCGCCCGGTGGTGATGACCGTTCCTGCGGTGCACGACGAAGTGCGTTCGGTAGAAGTGCTGGCACCTGCTGCCTGCCCGCGTTACCTGGGCCGTGTCATCCGCAACGTTGATCTGTCCAAGCCGACGCCGCTGTGGATGGTTGAGCGCCTGCGTCGCGCAGAAGTCCGCAGCATCGACGCCGCCGTCGACATCACTAACTACGTGATGCTGGAGCTGGGTCAGCCGCTGCATGCTTTCGATCTCGCCGAAATCAATGGCGGCATCCGTGTGCGCATGGCGGAAGAGGGCGAGAAACTGGTATTGCTCGACGGTCAGGAAGTCAGCCTGCGTAGCGATACGCTGGTGATCGCCGACCACACTCGGGCTCTGGCGATTGCCGGCGTGATGGGTGGCGAACACAGCGGTGTATCCGCGACCACTCGCGACGTATTCCTTGAAAGTGCGTTCTTCGACCAGATCGCTGTGGCGGGCAAGGCTCGATCCTACGGTCTGCACACTGACGCTTCGCACCGCTACGAGCGTGGCGTGGACTGGCAACTGGCCCGTGAAGCCATGGAGCGCGCCACTGGCCTGCTGCTGGAAATCACCGGTGGCGAAGCCGGCCCGATCATCGAAACCGTCAGCGAGCAGCATCTGCCGTCGATCGCGCCGATCACACTGCGTGCGCAGCGCATCACCCAGATGCTGGGCATGGAAATGGATTCGGCCGAAGTCGAGCGTCTGCTCAACGCTTTGGGTCTGAAAGTTTCCGACGACGGAGCAGGGCAATGGCGTGTAGAAGTGCCGAGCCATCGCTTCGATATCAGTCTGGAAGTCGATCTGATCGAAGAGTTGGCACGTCTGTACGGTTACAACCGCCTGCCGGTTCGTTACCCGCAAGCTCGTCTGGCGCCGCAGGCCAAAGCCGAAGCGCGCAGCGATCTGCCGGAACTGCGTCGTCTGCTGGTTGCTCGTGGTTATCAGGAAGCGATCACTTACAGCTTCATCGATCCGAAGCAGTTCGAACTGTTCAACCCGGGCGTCGAGCCACTGCTGCTGGCGAACCCGATTTCCAACGACATGGCTGCCATGCGTTCGTCGCTGTGGCCAGGACTGGTCAAGGCGTTGCAGCACAACCTCAACCGTCAGCAGGATCGTGTTCGTCTGTTCGAGAGCGGTCTGCGCTTCGTTGGTCAACTGGATGGTCTGAAGCAAGAGCCGATGCTGGCCGGTGTTGTCTGCGGTAGCCGTCTGCCGGAAGGCTGGGCGCAAGGTCGCGACACCGTCGATTTCTTCGACGTCAAGGCTGACGTAGAAGCGGTGCTGGGTTTTGCCGGTGCGCTGGATTCGTTCACCTTCGTTCCGGGTAAACACCCGGCGCTGCACCCGGGTCAAACCGCGCGCATCGAGCGGGAAGGGCGTGAAGTCGGCTTTATCGGTGCGATTCACCCTGAGCTGTCGAAGTCCCTCGGTCTCGACCGCCCGGTCTTCGTTTTCGAGCTGGTTCTGGCTGAAGTGGCGTTGGGCAAAATGCCTGAATTCCACGAGTTGTCGCGCTTTCCTGAAGTGCGTCGTGACCTGGCACTGATTGCGCACAAAGACGTTGCGGCCTCGGCTGTATTGAGCGTAATCCGTGAAAATGCAGGCGAATGGCTCACGGATCTCAGGCTGTTTGACGTGTATCAGGGTAAAGGTATTGATCCTGATAGAAAAAGCCTTGCAGTCGGCTTGACCTGGCAGCATCCATCGCGCACTCTTAATGACGATGAGGTGAATTCGACGACGCAAAATATCCTCACCTCGCTCGAACAAAGGTTGAACGCCACGTTAAGGAAGTGACGTATGGGGGCTTTGACGAAAGCTGAGATGGCGGAACGTCTGTATGAAGAGCTGGGCCTGAACAAGCGGGAAGCCAAGGAATTGGTCGAACTGTTTTTCGAGGAAATCAGGCACGCTCTTGAAGACAACGAGCAGGTCAAATTGTCGGGTTTCGGCAATTTCGACCTTCGGGACAAGCGCCAGCGGCCTGGCCGCAACCCGAAAACGGGGGAAGAAATCCCGATCACGGCTCGCCGTGTGGTCACCTTTCGTCCAGGGCAGAAGTTGAAAGCCCGAGTTGAGGCTTATGCTGGAACCAAGTCATAACGACGAACTACCCGTCATCCCGGGAAAACGCTACTTCACCATCGGTGAAGTCAGCGAGCTGTGTGCGGTAAAACCACACGTGCTGCGCTACTGGGAGCAGGAGTTTCCTCAGCTCAACCCCGTCAAACGTCGCGGAAATCGCCGGTATTATCAGCGCCAGGATGTGCTGATGATCCGGCAGATCCGCGCGCTCCTTTACGATCAAGGGTTCACCATCGGCGGCGCGCGCCTGCGGCTGTCCGGTGATGAGGCCAAAGACGACACAACCCAATACAAGCAAATGATCCGGCAGATGATCGCTGAGCTTGAAGATGTTCTGGTGGTACTCAAGAAATAATTTCCTGCTTTTAAATACTTCCAGTTTTCAAAAGCTTGCGATATATTCTTGAGCGTTCTTCGAGATGGAGAACGAGTTTCAAACCTAGTCGGGGCGTAGCGCAGTCCGGTAGCGCACTAGCATGGGGTGCTAGGGGTCGAGTGTTCGAATCACTCCGTCCCGACCATATAATTCAAAAGGGTCGCGAGATTTTATCTCGCGACCCTTTTTTATTTTTGTTGTTTTTACCCTCACAAAACGGCTGGCTCTGGGTGGAATCTTAGGTCGCGCGTTTTTTCTGGAAAGGCTGTACAAGGGGGCGCTGATCGGCAAGAACCAACAACTTCCGCCTCCCCCTTTGCATTTCGAGAGCGTACGCCTTACTAAACCACCGCTCCGAAAAGCGATCCCACCATTGCCGTAATGCCCATGGCCAGCGCACCCCAGAATGTCACCCGCCAGGCCCCGGTGATGACCTTGGCTCCGCCGGCCTTGGCGGCGATGGCGCCCAGTGTCCCGAGAAACACCAAGGACATGCCTGATATCCAGGGCACCACGCTGTGCTCCGGCGCGACAAACGTCACCGCCAGCGGCAAGGCGGCGCCCACCACGAAACTGGCGGCGGAGGCCAAAGCTGCCTGCAAGGGTTTGGCGGTGAGGGTGGCGCTGATGCCCAACTCGTCCCGGGCGTGGGAGCCCAATGCGTCATGGGCCATCAATTGATCGGCCACTTGATGGGCCAGTTCGGGTGATACGCCGCGATGCATGTAGATGTTGGCGAGCTCGATGTGCTCGGCTTTCGGGTCGCTCGACAGTTCTGCCCGTTCGCGGGACAGATCGGCCCGCTCGGTATCGGCCTGGGAATGTACGGAGATGTACTCGCCAGCGGCCATGGACATGGCTCCGGCCATCAGGCCCGCCATTCCGGTGACCAGCAATGTGGCGTGGCTGGCATTGGCGGCCGCGACGCCCATCAACAGGCTGGCGGTAGAGACGATCCCGTCGTTGGCGCCCAGGACGGCGGCGCGCAGCCAGCCGATACGATCGCTTCGGTGTGCCTCGGTGTGCCTGTGCATGAACTTCATTGTAGAACGGGGCTCCCTGTCATTAGGCGGTTCACGTCGGACGGGTTCCGAGCGGCCCGGCAATCTGCGTCAGCGGGTTTCAATTTGCGCCTGCAACTGGCCGCCGACAATGGATATTTCTTTGAATTGTTCACCCTCGCGCAGCACGAACAACGCGTCCATCCCGCGTTCCTGAGCCAGACGTGGGCCCTCGGTTTCGCCCAGGACCATCAACGCCGTGGCCCAGGCATCGGCGAGCATGCACGAGGCCGCCACCACGGTGACGGCGGCGAGCGGGTTGCACAGCGGCGCGCCGGTGGCCGGGTTCATGGTATGAGCATAGGACTGACCGCCCACGTCTACCCAATGTCGATAGTCCCCGGAGGTCGCGATAGCGGCATCGCCAAGTTCCATCACGCCCATGACTTCACGCACGCCCCGGTTGGGCTTTTCCAGGGCCACGACCCAGCATTGGCCGTCAGGTTTGACGCCCCGGGCGCGCATTTCGCCATCGATGCCGACCAGGTAGCGGGTGATGCCCAAACCCTCCAGGCAGCGGGCCAGTTCATCCACGCCAAAACCTTTGGCGATGCCACTCAAGTCAAGGTTCAGCGGTAGGCGCTTGCGTGCCTGATTGTGTTGCGGGTCAACCACTAATGCGGCGCTGGCCAACAGCCGGGCGCGCAGCGGCATCGTGCCGATCGTCTGCTCTGTGACTGTCTGTTCCCCGGGACCGAACCCCCAGGCGTTCACCAGGTCACCGACAGCGATGTCGAAGGCGCCGCCCGATTGCTGACTGACGCGCAGCGCAGCCGACAGCACCGTGGCCAGTTCCTTGGGCACGGACACCCATTCCTGCTCGGGGGCGGCGTTGAGGCGGTTGATGTCCGAGTCGGGTTTCCAGGTGGACATTTGCTGGTCCACTCGGGCCACGGCGCGCGCCAGTCGACGGCCAACGTCGTCGGCATCGATCCCGGCCCCGGCATAAAACAGGGCGGTGTAGCGAGTGCCCATGGTTTCGCCGTTCAGGCTATAGCGCTGCAACTCAGTAGACGTCTTCACGGTAGCGTCCTTGTGCCTTGAGGTTCAGCACACTCAGGTTGAGAGGCGCCAACACTTCATCGAGGGCCTGTATCACGCCTTTGGCCATTTCGCGGCTGCCACACACCAGCACTTGGGCACCTTTTTCAATCAGCCGGCGCAAGGTCAAGGCATCGCCGATCAGCCGGTCTTGAACGTAGCAGCGGTCCTGAACCTGAGAGAAGGCCGCGCGCAGTGCCGTGAGGCGACGGTCTGACAAGTATTGGTTGAGCTCCGGCTCATAGAGAAAGTCCGAGGTCGGGTTGCGCCCGCCCCAATACAAGTGCATCGGGTGCCTGGCCTTATTGTTTCGGATAAAACCGGCCAGAGGACCGATGCCGGTACCGGCGCCGATCAGGATCACCGGGTGCGCGCCCGACGCCGGACGAAATTGCGGGTTGGGCTGGATAAAAGCTTCGATCTGCGCGCCGATGTTCAGGCCATGAAGGAATTGCGAGCACATGCCACCGTTGTGTTTACGCACACAGATCTCCAGCACGCCGTCCCGGGAGCCGCTGGCCAGCGAATAGAAACGCGGGATCGGGCTGCCGGGGGGCACAACCCCGACCAGGTCACCGGCCAGAAATCCCGGCAGTTCGCCGCAGGCTTTGAAGCGCAGGATGTGGGTCGGCGCATTCACCTGTTCGCCATAGGCAATCCGCTCTGTCAGCTGCAATTGATGGGTACGCGGCTGCTGCGGGGTGTGAACCAGCACCAGATCCTGCCCCAACACTTCGCCCAACGCATGACCCCAGCGGGCAAACTCCTGAGAGGACTGGCGGTTGACGGTTTCCAACCCCAGCAATGGCGAGCCACCGGCCTGCAGCATCGCGTCCTGCACCTGATGGGCGTACTGACAGAACTGTGCAAACTGACGGTCGCCCAGGCCCAGCACCGCAAAAGGCAGACCGGGCTTGAGGCCGGTTTTGGCCAGCCGCGCCAGGAACTGCGAAGCCGAGGCCGGCGCATCGCCGTCACCGTGGGTCGCGGTGAGGATGAACACCCGTTGGGCTTTGCGGTAATCACCCACCCAATCATTCATCGCCGCGCTGTGCACCTGATGACCACTCTGGTGCAAGGCCTCGTGCAAGGTTTTGGCAAAGCCCCAGGTGCTGTTATTTTCACTGCCCACCAGAATTACGCTGTCGGCGGAGTGGGCAGGGCTGTTGTGGCGGATATTCGGGCCAGCCTTGCGGCGGCGCCACCACAACAGGATGCCGGTCACGCTCATCAACGGCACGCAGAGGGCGCAGAGTCCAAGCGGCAGGCCCAGCCACCAGAGGCCTTCGCCGGTGTGCAACTGATAGATCCATTCGTAGAGGTTGTGCATCGCGTCATGGGCTTGATAGGACAACAAGGCGCCGCTGGCCTGGTCCACGTAGCCGTCGCCCTGGGCCGTGCGCAGGGAAAACACATCATGCGGGTTGCCAGGGCTCGGGTAAACCAGCTCGCGCAGGTCGTTGAGGTCGGTGGCCTGCAAGGCTTGCAGTGTCGCCACCGGCAAGGTCGGACCGGTACTGACGTGGGCGGGGAGGGCGGGTTCACTCTGACTGCGGTCGGCGATAAAACCGAACGTGGTGGCGGACATGTAGAGCCCGCTCAATGCCGACAGCAGCAGCCCTAGCAACGCCAGTCGCCCAACTTCAGCATGCCAGCGCTGGCTGAAGGTGCCCCGCAGTGGCCGCAGCAAGTTGCGCCAGCCACCCAGGCGCCGGGCCAGCAATAGCGCGCCGGACACCGACAACATCAGCATGAACAGCGCGCCGACACCCGACGCTCCGTGGCCTGGCGTGCCAAGGAACATCGAGCGGTGCAGCTCTTTCATCCAACGCGTAAACGCGGAGGGTGCATAAGGCGCCAGGCCTTCGCCGGTCAGTGGATCGACCGTTTCAGCCTCGGCCTGACCGTTCTTGTTGTGGTAGACGATGATCGTCCCGGACGCCGTGCGCTGGATCTGCTCCACGCCCGGGAAGTGATTGGCCACACGTCCGGCCAGTTGGCCGACGTTGAGTTGCCCGGCGGCGGTGGCGGTGTTGTGCAAGCGTTCCAGCGCCGGGTCGACCGACAGGATCGCACCGCTTATGGCCAACAGCATGACCAACAGGGCCGCGATCAGGCCGGGCAGGGAATGGGACTGGCGAAGCATGTTCAGCCTCCAGAAAGGGCAGGGGCTACAGATCGTAAGTAAAGGACTCGACATAGGTGCTGCCGGTCGCCGGCTGGCCCGCGCCCTTGGACGTGAGCGGCGCGCTGACATCGGCGCGAGCGTCGCGTTTGTCCTCGACGGCACTGTCGATGCGGATCTGATACCCGGCATCAATCAGGGTGTCTGCCAGTTCGACGCTGACTTTTAGCGTGCGCCCACTGCCGACACTGGCGCCGCTGACCCCGTCAAACTCGCTCGGGTTCATCCCGCTGCCACGGGCCCAGTCGCTCAGGTGCTTGTAGTACTTGGCTTTCTTGCCGGCCACCCAAAGGGTTTTCTGGTATTGGCCGTTGGCGTCGGTGACATAGATCGCCAGGTAGGCATCATTGCCGCTGTAGTCCTTGAGCTGTGTGGTCAAGGTCACTTCACGAGCCTGAGCCAGACCCGGCAGGGCAATGGCGCCGGCAAGGCAGGTGGTTGCGATGATCTTTTTCATGAGGGTGTCCTTTTGATCGTTAGGTCGAGAGCCTGGACCTGCTTGCTGACAGCAACCTGAAGCGCAGGGAAAACTCATCGACAGGTAAGGCGTCATTCGGTGAGCGGGCTGCCGAGGTAATCCCTGGCATCGCCGTCGTCGCGGAAATGGATCTCGAGTGTGCGCAAACGCAGCGAGGCCGGTGAGTAGCTGGCTTCGATGGCGTTGCCTTTTCGATCCAGCCCCTTGAGCTCGTAACAACCGTCGTCGACCTTGATGCGTTGCACGCTCCAGCCGTATTGCCGCTCGACCTGCTGACGCAAGGTTTCGCGCGGTTGCCAGTCGCTCACCGGGTCGCTGCAATCGTCATCGGCCAGGGCGTAACCACTGAGCAGCAGGCTCAACAGCGTGGCATTGGCAATAGAACCTGTTTTCATGATCTGTCTCCTGCCGAGGTCGGTGTCTGTGGCATACCCTAAGGTGCATTCCTGACAACCAGCTGAATCTTCAGATTCACGTCAGGTAAGGCGATTAAGGTGCTGCATGACAACCATCGCAGGAGGTGCCAGATGCGGGTTCTAGTGGTCGAGGACGCTCCAGGCCTGGGGGAAGCGGTGCGCGAGCAGATTGCCGATGACGGCCACGCCGTCGATTGGGTGCAGCGCCTGGACCACGCGCGCAACAGCGTGCGCACCACGCCTTACGACCTGATTCTGCTGGACCTGATGCTCCCGGACGGTCGCGGGCTGGATTTTTTGCGTCAGCAACGTTCGGCAGGGGACGTGACCCCGGTGATTATCCTGACCGCCCAGGATCAGATTTCCGATCGTATCGCTGGCCTCAACGCGGGCGCCGACGACTACCTGGTCAAACCGTTCGACCTGTTCGAGCTGTCGGCCCGTGTGGCGGCGGTGGCGCGGCGCTGCAGCGGCAACCCCAATCCACAGATCAGACTCGGCGACTTGCAGGTCGACATGAGTGCCCGCACGGTGTTGCGGGCCGGTGCGACGGTGGACCTGACCGCGCGGGAGTGGGCGCTGTTCGAAGCGTTTGTGCAGCGCCCCAGCGCGCTGCTGTCCAAGTCGCAGCTAGAAGAGCGGTTGTATGCCTTCGGCGCCGAAATCGAGAGCAACACCATCGAGGTCTACATCAGTCGGCTGCGTAAAAAACTCGGGCGCGACCTGATTGAAACCGTGCGGGGCATGGGCTACCGGTTGATGTCCGCATGAAGCCGTCGTCAAGCCTTCAAAAACGCCTCGGCCTGGGGCTGACGTTGGGCACGACCTTACTGTGGCTGGCGGCGACCGTTGGCGCCTGGCTGGTGGTGCAGCATGAGTTGAACGAGGCGTTCGACAGTGCACTGGAAGAGACTGCGCAGCGCATTCTGCCCCTAGCCGTGCTGGAAATCAGCAACCGGGAAAACCCCAGTGAGGCACAACATGTCGCCACCCTGAAAATGCACAAGGAATACCTGACGTACCTGGTGCGCGATGCCAAGGGCGAGATCCTGATGCAGTCCCACGACGCCAACCCGAAGATCTTCAACCAACAACCGGCCGAAGGCTTTTCAACCACAAAAAAATACCGTCTGTACGGCGCCAGTGCGCTACGTGAAACAGTGTTTATCGAGATTGCCGAACCTCTGGAACACCGCCGTGAAGCGGCACGTGAAGCGTTGCTTGCCCTGTTGTTGCCATTATTGGCGCTGATTCCCATCAGTCTGTTGGGCACGTGGTTGTTTGTGCGCATCAGCTTGCGCAGTGTATTGGCCTATCGTCGTGCCGTGGAGACTCGTGGGGTGGGTGATCTGTCGCCGATCAGCGGAGCGCGATTGCCGGCGGAAATCGCACCACTGGCGGAGGCGGTCAATCATCTGCTGGAGCGCTTGCGCAAGGCTTTGGAGAGCGAACGCAGCTTTACTGCCAACAGCGCCCATGAACTGCGTACGCCACTGGCGGCAACCCTGGCGCAAATCCAGCGACTCCACCAAGAGGCGCCCGAGGGCCCGTTGCGAGTACGTGCGGCGAAAATCGAAAACGCGTTACGCGAGCTGGCGCGGCTTTCGGAAAAACTCATGCAACTGGCCAAGGCCGAAGGCGGTGGCCTGTTGTCCGAAACGCCTCAGGACCTCATTCCGTTGCTCGCCCATGTGGTTGATGAGTGGAACAACCGCAGTGGGCACCGGATCAGGTTGCAGCTGCCAAACCAGACCTGCGTGTACTCGACCATTGATCCGGACGCCTTTGGCATCCTGTTGCGCAACCTGATCGAAAATGCGCTGAAGTACGGGGCAGCGGATCAACCGATCGATGTCAGTCTCACCGAACAGGCACAGCTACGGGTGGTCAATAGCGGCCCGGCGGTGCCGCAGTCGGTATTGCAGCACCTGACAGAGCGCTTTGTGCGCGGTCACAGTGAAATCAGTGGTTCAGGGCTGGGGTTGGCGATTACTAAAACCATCGTGCAGGGGGTCAACGCGAGAATGAAATTGTTTTCCCCTGCAACAGGTCGACAGGAGGGGTTCGAAGTGTGCGTCTGGTTACCGCTTGCCTAGTTCCAATCAGGTCGTCAGGCGCCACTTGGCTTTTTCTCAGCGCCGAGAATAACGAGCGAAAATTGAGTTCGGCGCGTCCACAGGCTCATTTCATTCATGTCCTCTACTCCTGGGATGCAGGCGCACTAGTGCACGGACGGATCGCCAAGACAGGCCGCGATCTCATTCACTGTGCTGCGTGCTGTGCGTGTTACACCGATCAGCGTGGCGGAAGCCGAACCTGTCCACTCGCCATAGCCCACCAGCCATAGTCTTGGTTCCTGGATCGAGTGAGTGCCGTCGACCTTAACGCGACCTTCAGTGTCGATCACCCCCAACGTATCCAGATGCTGAAGTGCGGGCCTGAACCCGGTACACCAAATGACCGCGTCTACTGCAGATTCAGATCCATCGGCCCACATCACGCCATCGCGAGTGAAACGTTCAAATGGGCGTACAGACTTGAGAGCATCACGCTCACGGGCTTCTACAACGGGTGGCACCATGACGATGTCTCCCAACCCGCCGACCGGCTGGTCAATGACACGCCCCTCTTGCTGGGCCTTCAAGCGCTGAGTGGCACGCTCGAACAGCACCCGTCCATCCACATCGTCAGGCAAAAAGACCGGTTCGGTAACGGTTACCCAAGTGGTCTCGGCGACCTTGGATATTTCTGCCAGAATCTGCGCTCCTGAATTGCCACCACCCACCACCAAAACCTTCTTGCCAGCAAACGCTTGTGCATCGACATAGTTCGCGGAATGCAATTGCCGACCGGCGAATAATTCGGCATCAGGGTAGTGAGGGATATACGGATTGCTCCAGGTGCCGGTAGCGCTGATTACAACCTTGGCATCCCAATACTTGCCGTCAGAACGTACTCGTAAGCCAGACTCTAAGCGTTCCACGGAAACGACCCGAACCGGGCGTTCCACCGGAAATTGGTAGCGCTGCTCATATTGGTTGAGATAGTCGATTACATGATTTCGTGTGGGATAGCCTTCTGGCGCGGGCGGCATCATCCAGCCGGGTATTGAACTCCAGGTGGCCGGAGAGAATAAGCGCAGCGAGTTCCAGCCATGCCGCCAGGCACCACCGGGCTCTTCCTCTGCGTCGAGGATGACGAACGAAAGTTGAGTTCGGCGCAGGAAATACGCTACCGCCAAGGCTGACTGACCTCCACCGATAATCACTACATCTCGTTGCTCACTGGGCGAAGGAGTCATGGTGGAAACCTAAAGTCGATGCCGGTGGCCAGTATAGCGACCCACGTTTGAATCCAACTGATCTGGCTCATAGTTTGAGGATGCAAAGAACACGCGTGGATCGTTCAGGAAATGGAGTGCTCACTACCAGTGGCCAGCGGCACTAAACTGATCCGACCCCCGCGCCGATCACACTGGACAGACTGAGGCCAATGAGAAGCAGGCCAGCGACAATGCGCAGGCGACGGTCAATGGTTCGAATGTCCGCTTTCATGGCGGATCTCCCGATCAATGGCTGCGCCGGCGCTCCAGTGCAGTAAACAACAACATGCCGGCCAGCATGGCCAACATGAACACGATCACTTGCCAGTGTCCTGTCAGTAGAATGGCCACTGCGGGGCCAGGACAGATGCCCGCTATTCCCCAGCCGATGCCGAACAACAGGCTCCCGCCAATCAAGCGCGGGTCCAACTCACGTTTGATCGGTAGCTGCATTGGCCTTCCCAACAGCGAACTGGATTGTCGGCGGGCCCATGTAAGCGGGCCAATGGCCACGCCAATGGCCCCGACCATGACCAACCCCAGGGAAGGGTCCCAGGCACCGGTTAAATCCAGGAAAGCGAGTACTTTGCTCGGGTTGGCCATGCCTGCCAGAAGCAGGCCCAGGCCGAAAAGCAGGCCAGCAATGAACGCAGTCAGTTTGGTCATGTTCAACCCCCCAGCAGATGACGCAAGACAAACACCGTGACGAAACCGCTGAACATGAAGCACACAGTGGCGACCATCGATCGCGGCGAAAGGCGCGATATGCCGCAGACCCCATGGCCACTGGTACAACCTGATCCGTATCGGGTGCCGATGCCGACCAATACACCGGCGACGATCAGTCCGCCCCCGCCACTTTTGAACTCAATCTGCGGCAGCGCGGCGAACAAACCCCATAGAAGCGGCGCGATGAGCAGGCCCAGGAGAAAAAGTGCTTTCTCACTCACCCCCTCGCTCCCACGCTGTAAAAGACTGCCGATCAAGCCGCTTATCCCGGCGATGCGCCCGTTGGCGACGACGAATAGACTGGTCGCCAGGCCAATCAATGCGCCACCGGCAAGGGATGACCAGGGAGTGAAGTTGAGCCAGTCGACATTCACGGGCTTTCTCCTACGCAAAAGTGTTGATACAGGGTTTGGATGACTGCCAATGCTGCGGGACTGCTGATGCAATAGACCACCTGCTTTGCGTCACGGCGAGTGCTTGGGTACATGGCAACCTCCAAGATAGCGATTTAAGTATCGCTTCTTGGCGTCCGTTGTCACGGGACAGGTCCACCAGTTTCCCTCCTCATCAAAGTCCGACACTCAAGCCGATCGCCTGGATCGGCTTTTTTGTGCCCCCACAAAACTAGCCAGTGATTTCATAGACAGACACCCAGCGCCGCTCCTCAGCCGCGATCCGAATCGCCGTCGCCAGTCGTTCCACTTCAAACGCCTCCGCGAAATCAGTCCCGGTTTGTCCATTCCCGGCCAGAGCCATGATCAGCTCATGCACTTCCAGCGTCTTCAGCTCGTTGTAGCCCAGCTGATGCCCAGGCGCCGGGCTGAATGCGGCGTAGCCGGGCAAGTCCGGTCCGGCCAGTAAACGCTGGAAGCCGCCTTGGCCGGCGCGACACAGGCGTAGCTCGTTCAGGCGCTCCTGATCGAACGCCAGGGTGCCTCGGGTGCCGCTGATTTCGAAGCTCAGATGATTCTTGTAGCCATGCTTGAGCCAGCTGCTGCTGAAGGTGCCGCGCGCGCCGCTGGCAAAACGCAGCAGCGCATGGGCTTGGTCATCGACCGCAATGTGGCGTTGTTCCTGGCTGCCGGTTGTGGCCGGGCGTTGGCGATGGACGGTGTGGGAGTCGGCGCACACCGCTTCGACATCGCCCAGCAGATAGCGCGCCATGGCGAGCAGGTGGCTGCCCAGATCCGCCAGGGCTCCACCGGCATGTTCGGGTTCGCAACGCCACGACCAGGGCGAAGCTGGATCGGCCATGAAATCTTCGCTGAATTCACCTTGAAAACTGATGATCTCGCCGAGTTCGCCACTCAGGATCAGCTCGCGTGCCAGGCCAATAATCGGGTTGTGCTGGTAGTTGTAGCCGACCCGGGTGACGACGCCGGCATGCTTCGCTGCCACGTGCATCGCATGAGCTTGCTCAAGATTCACCGCCAGCGGCTTTTCGCAGTACACCGGCTTGCCAGCGGCAAGGGCGGCCATGGCCATCGGATAGTGCAGGTGATTGGGTGTGGTGATGGCGATCAGGTTGACCTTGGGGTCGTCAATCAATCTCTGCCAGTCGCCATGGGCCTGCTCGAAGCCCCAAGCGGTGGCGCAGGCTTTTGCGCGTGCGGGATCGGCGTCAGCCAGAGCGGCCAGACGAAGGGTGAAGGGCAGTTCGAATGCCCCGCTGACATTGCGAAAGGCCAGGGCGTGGACGCGCCCCATGAAGCCCGTGCCGATCAGGCCGATTCCGAGTTCACGCATGACAGGATCCTTTGAGTTCTTGTTTTCAGAGGTCCTGTTTATAGAATAAATATTCCCTTCATTCAAATAATGGAATAAATATTTTGATCTGGCGTGTCAGCTGGGATGACGGAGCTCCGGTCAGTCCTCGAACCCGACCTGCTCGTGAATCTCGTCCACTTTAAGCTCCAGTCGATAGGCCACCGCGATAAACAGCGCCTGGCACAGGCACAAAGTCGCACTCAAGGAGCGGAACGCGAACGAACTGCCTTCGTTGACCAGCAGCAAAGTGTTGGCGCGCTTGGCCAATGGCGAGAGATTGCTGTCAGTGATGATCAAGGTTTTAGCCTGATGGTGCTGGGCGATGCGCAGGCAGTGCTGGGTTTCCTTGCCGTACGGCGTGAAGCTGATGGCGATCACCAGGTCATTGGCGCGCACGCTGCGCATTTGCTCGCGGTAGCTGCCGCCGAGGCCCGAGACCAGGTGGATGCGCTTGTTGGTGTGTTGCAGGTTGTAGACCAGATAGTCGGCCACGGCGAACGAGCGGCGCACGCCGACCACGTAGATATTGTCGGCATTGACCACCAGGTCCACAGCCTTTTCGAAGGCCTGGTCATCGAGCTCCTGCCCCAGGCGTTCGATGCCCGACAGGGTGGCGTCGATGCACTCGCGGGCAAGGTCGCCGCCGCTGGCTTTCTGCGACTTGTTGGCGATCATGCTGCGAATGCGCTGCTGGTAGTTCTGTACCGGCGTGGCTTTGTGGGTATACGCCTCGCGGAACAGCGCCTGCATTTCACTGAATCCGCTGAAACCGAAACGCTGGGAAAACCGCACGATGGCCGACGGGTGCACTTCGCACTCGCGGGCGATGTCGCTGATGCGGTCGACCATGATCCGGTCGCTTTGCTGGCTCATGTAACTGGCGATGCGTTTGAGCTGGCGCGGCAGGCTTTCGTATTCACGGGTAATGAGCTGCAGCAGACGCTCGGCATTGATCGGGGGGCTGGCAAGATCGCTCTCGGGCGTGCTCTCGGCGGTAGCCGGCTGATCGGTGCGGGACATAAATGATCCTTCTGGCTTGTTCTTATAGGGACGGTTGTACGTCTCATCCCCTGACAATAGGTTGGCTGTGCGCAGTCTACAGGCTCGGCCCGGACAAAATCTTGAGCTTGCGCCAGCAGGATGCCTGCTGAAACGATGCACTGTGTCTGGAGCGCCTGCACTGAAGTTTATTGGAAAAAATATTCCACGTGAAAAATAATTGGAATATTTATTGATTGTTCGATCCGGCTCGTTTTAGTCTGCATCCACCAAGAGTGCCCGGCGCGGTCACCGCGTCGGGCACAGGCTGATAAAAATAACAGGAGCCAGCATGGGCCAGACTCGTTTTGCCAGTGGACGTCAATTGGATCTGATTTGCCTCGGGCGCCTCGGCGTCGACCTCTATGCGCAGCAAGTCGGGGCACGGCTGGAGGATGTGAGCAGCTTCGCCAAATACCTTGGAGGCTCCTCCGCCAACATCGCGTTCGGCACCGCCCGGTTGGGGCTCAGATCGGCGATGCTGAGCCGCACCGGCGACGATCACATGGGGCGTTTCCTGATCGAATCCCTGGCCCGTGAAGGTTGCGATGTCAGCGGCATCAAGGTCGATCCGGAGCGACTGACCGCCATGGTGCTGCTCGGTCTCAAGGATCGGGAAACCTTTCCCCTGGTCTTCTACCGTGAGAATTGCGCCGACATGGCGCTGCGGGCCGAAGACATCAGCGAAGCCTTTATCGCCTCCAGCAAAGCCTTGCTGATCACCGGCACCCATTTCTCCACCGACGGCGTCTACAAGGCGAGCACCCAGGCGCTGGACTACGCCGAAAAGCACAACGTCAAACGGGTGCTGGACATCGACTACCGCCCGGTCCTGTGGGGGCTCGCCGGCAAGGCGGACGGCGAAACCCGGTTCGTTGCCGATCAGAATGTCACTCAGCATGTGCAGAGCATCCTCCCGCGCTTCGACCTTGTGGTCGGGACCGAAGAAGAGTTTCTGATGGCCGGCGGTTCCGAGGATTTGCTCACCGCCCTGCGCAATGTCCGGCGATTGAGCGCAGCGACCCTGGTGGTCAAGCTCGGCCCGCAAGGTTGCACGGTGATTCACGGAGAGATTCCGGCGCGTCTTGAAGACGGCGCGATTTATCCCGGGGTGCGGGTCGAAGTGCTGAACGTACTGGGCGCCGGCGATGCGTTCATGTCGGGTTTCCTCAGCGGTTGGCTGGAAGAGGCCAGCGACGAGCGTTGCTGCCAGTTGGCCAATGCCTGCGGTGGTCTGGTGGTATCGCGCCATGCCTGCGCACCGGCGATGCCAACCCGTGCCGAGCTCGATTACCTGTTCAGCAGCCCGGTGCCGATTACCCGGCCGGATCAGGACGCCATCCTGCAACGTCTGCATCAGGTCAGTGTGCCGCGCAAACAGTGGAAGCAACTGTTCATCTTTGCCTTCGACCATCGCGGGCAATTGGTTGAACTGGCCCAGAAGGGCGGACGCGACCTCGGCGCCATCGGCGAACTCAAGCAACTGTTCATCAAGGCCGTAGAGCGTGTCGAAAACGATCTGCGCGAGCAGGGCATCGAAGCCGATGTCGGGCTGCTGGCGGATCAGCGTTTCGGCCAGGACTCGCTGAACGCCGCCACCGGTCGAGGCTGGTGGGTGGCGCGGCCGGTCGAGGTGCAGGGCTCGCGGCCGCTGGCTTTCGAGCACGGGCGCTCGATCGGCAGCAACCTGATCGTCTGGCCGCAAGAGCAAATCATCAAATGCCTGGTGCAATTTCACCCGGACGACGAACCGATGCTGCGCCTGGAGCAGGAGGCGCAGATCAAGGCGCTGTATCAGGCGTCACAAGTCAGCGGTCATGAACTGCTGCTGGAAATCATCCCGCCCAAGGATCACCCCTCACCTCATCCCGATGTGTTGTATCGCGCGCTCAAACGCCTCTACAACCTGGGCATCTACCCGGCGTGGTGGAAGATAGAAGCGCAAAGCGCCGAGGAATGGCAACAGCTCGACGAACTGATCCAGGCACGCGATCCCTATTGCCGAGGCGTAGTGCTGCTGGGCCTGAATGCCCCTGCATCAGCGTTGGCCGAAGGCTTTCAACAGGCCAGTCATAGCCAGACCTGCCGTGGGTTCGCCGTGGGCCGGACGATTTTCCAGGCGCCGAGCCGCGCCTGGCTGGCCGGGGAAATCGACGACGAAACGCTGATCCGCCAGGTACAGGGCACCTTCGTCGAGCTGATCGATGCCTGGCGCACGGCCCGGGCCTGAGCCGCGGTTGAACATTCTAGAAATAACAATAAAAGGTGCAGCCATGCCCGCTATCCGAATTGGCATCAACCCGATTTCCTGGAGCAACGACGACCTGCCGTCCCTCGGCGGTGAAACACCGCTGAGCACCGCCCTCAGCGAAGGCAAGGCCATCGGTTATGAAGGCTTCGAACTCAACGGCAAGTTTCCCAAGGACGCCAAAGGCGTTGGCGACGTGCTGCGCCCGTATGACCTGGCGCTGGTGTCCGGCTGGTATTCCAGTCGCCTGGCGCGGCGTTCGGTGGCCGAGGAAATCGACGCGATTGCCAGCCATGTCGAGCTGCTGGCGAAGAACGGCGCGAACGTGCTGGTTTACGGTGAGGTGGCCGACTCGATTCAGGGCCAGCGAATTCCCTTGGTCGAGCGCCCGCGTTTTCACACCGAACAGGCGTGGCAACAATACGCCGACAAGCTGACCGAACTGGCGCGCTTCACCCTGTCACAAGGCGTGCGTCTGGCGTATCACCACCATATGGGCGCCTACGTCGAATCCCCGTCGGACATCGATACCCTGATGGCGCTGACCGGCAATGAAGTCGGGCTGCTGTTCGATTCGGGCCATTGCTACATGGGCGGGGGTGAACCTTTGCAGGTGCTGCGCAAGCACCTGTCGCGCATCTGCCACGTGCACTTCAAGGATGTGCGCAAACCGGTGGTGCAACTGGCGCGTAACAACCTGTGGAGCTTCCCCGACTGCATCATCAACGGCACCTTCACCGTGCCGGGGGATGGTGACATCGACTTCGCCGAACTGCTGGACGTGCTGCTGGCGGCCGATTACCACGGCTGGCTGGTGGTCGAGGCCGAGCAGGATCCGGCAGTGGCGCCGAGTTATGTCTACGCAAAAAAAGGCTTCGACACCTTGCGCGCGTTGCTCGACGAGAGGACTGCACGATGAGCCTGCTGGTCAAAAGCAATGCCCGTGGCCGGACCATGGTCGAGCTGGCTGAAGGTGAACTGCAATACGTCGGTTTTGCCGCCTATCGGTTGAGCCTGGGTGAAACCTTGCCTGTTGCCGCAGGCGACAAGGAGCTGTGCCTGGTGCTGCTCAGCGGCCGGATCGGCATCCACGGCGAAGCACCGGGGCAGGGCGCCTTCAACTGGGACAACCTCGGTGATCGCCAGTCGGTGTTCGAAGACAAATCCCCGTTCGCCGCGTACCTGCCACCCGGCAGTCAGGCGCAGGTGGTGGCATTGAGTGATGCGCAAGTGGCGGTTTGTGCCGCTCCCGGCTCGACCACTACGGACCTCGGGCCGCGCCTGATCAGGCCTGAAGCCATGAAGCGCAGCGTGCGCGGCAAGGGCGCCAACACCCGCTATGTCTGCGACATTCTGCCGGACAGCGAACCGGCCCATTCGCTGCTGGTGGTGGAAGTGCGCACGCCGTCGGGGCACTCCTCGAGCTACCCGCCGCACAAGCATGACACCGACGACCTGCCGCACCAGAGCTTTCTCGAAGAAACCTACTACCACCAGATCAACCCGCCCCAGGGCTTCGTGTTCCAGCGGGTCTACACCGACGACCGTAGCATCGATCAGGCCATGGCCGTGGAAAACAGCGACCTCGTCGTCGTGCCCAAGGGCTATCACCCGGTCAGCGTGCCGTATGGCTACGAGTCCTACTACCTGAACGTGATGGCCGGGCCGAAACGCGTCTGGCAGTTCCATAACGACCCGCAGCACAGCTGGCTGCTGGATCTCTGAATTCCAACTTTCGCACGGAGAACAAGAACAATGAGCGACGCCCCGGTCATAGGCCACTACCTCGACGGTCAGGTGCAGGACAGCGGTAGCGAACGATTCAGCGATGTCTTCAATCCGGCCACCGGCGGCGTTCAGGCGCGGGTCGGGCTGGCCAGCCAGAAGACTGTGGACGCTGCCGTCGCTTCGGCGCTGAAGGCCTTTCCGGCCTGGTCCGAGCAATCGTCCCTGCGCCGTTCGCGGGTGATGTTCAAGTTCAAGGAATTGCTCGATCGTCACCACGACGAACTCGCCGAAATCATCAGCCGGGAACACGGCAAGGTGTTTTCCGACGCCAAGGGCGAAGTCACCCGAGGCATTGAAATCGTCGAGTACGCCTGCGGTGCACCGAACCTGTTGAAGACCGAGTTCAGCGATAACATCGGCGGCGGTATCGACAACTGGAACCTGCGTCAGCCGCTCGGCGTCTGCGCCGGGGTCACACCGTTCAACTTCCCGGTGATGGTGCCGCTGTGGATGATTCCGCTGGCGCTGGTCACCGGCAACTGCTTCATCCTCAAACCGTCCGAGCGCGACCCGTCCGCCAGTTTGCTGATGGCTCGCCTGTTGACAGAAGCCGGTTTGCCGGACGGTGTGTTCAACGTGGTCCAGGGCGACAAAACAGCGGTCGACGCATTGCTGCAGCACCCGGACATCGAGGCGATTTCGTTTGTCGGTTCGACGCCGATTGCCGAATACATCCACCAACAGGCCACCGCGCGCGGCAAGCGGGTGCAGGCGCTGGGCGGCGCAAAAAATCACATGATCGTCATGCCCGACGCGGATCTGGATCAGGCGGCGGATGCCTTGATCGGCGCCGCTTACGGATCGGCCGGTGAGCGCTGCATGGCGATTTCGATTGCGGTCGCGGTCGGTGAAGTCGGTGATCAACTGATCGCCAAACTGCTGCCGCGCATCGATCAGTTGAAAGTCGGCAACGGTCTGCAAGGCGACAACGACATGGGCCCGCTGGTCACCGCCGAACACAAGGCCAGGGTGGAAGGCTTTATCGATCAGGGCGTGGCCCAGGGCGCGCAGCTGATTGTCGACGGCCGCCACTTCAAGGTGCCCGGGGCCGAGGCGGGCTTTTTCGTCGGCGCGACGCTGTTCGATCACGTCACCACCGACATGAGCATCTATCAGCAGGAAATCTTCGGCCCGGTGCTGGGCATCGTTCGCGTGCCGGATTTCGCCAGTGCCGTGGCGCTGATCAACGCCCATGAATTCGGCAATGGCGTGTCGTGCTTCACCAGCGATGGCGGGATCGCCCGCGCCTTCGCCCGCAGCATCAAGGTCGGGATGGTCGGCATCAACGTGCCGATTCCGGTGCCCATGGCCTGGCATTCGTTCGGTGGCTGGAAGCGCTCGCTGTTCGGCGATCACCATGCCTACGGAGAAGAAGGCATTCGTTTTTACAGCCGTTACAAAAGCGTGATGCAGCGCTGGCCCGACAGCATTGCCAAGGGCCCGGAATTCAGCATGCCGACGGCCAAATAATTCCTCTGCGCGGAGAACAACAAGAATGAGTACTCCCCTGCGTTTTGCCCTCAACCGAATGGTCGCTCCACGTTTGTCCCTGCTGGCGTTCATCGAATTGGCGGTGACCCTCAAGGCCGACGCCATCGAGATCCGCAACGACCTCAAAGGCGTCGAGATCGAGGACGGCACCGCACCCGAACGCGTGCGTGAGTTGTGCACGGCCCACGGCATCAGCGTGCTGTCGATCAACGCGTTATATCCGTTTGATGTGTGGAATGACGAGCGCCGCGCACAGGCCTTGAAGCTGGCTGCCTATGCCCGCGATTGTGGTGCGCGGGGGCTGGTGATGTGCCCGTTGAACGATCGCGCCGATCCGCGCAGCGTCGCCGAACGTGCGTCGGGCCTGCGCACCGCGTTGAGTGAGCTGGCGCCGATCCTGCGCGATCACGGCCTGCTGGGATTCATCGAGCCGCTGGGTTTCAAAGCCTGCTCGCTGCGTCGCAAACGCACGGCGGTGGAGGCGATCAGGGCGGTCGGCGGGCTGGATGTGTTCCGTCTGGTGCATGACACCTTTCATCACCATCTGGCCGGTGAGCAAGAGTTTTTCCCTGAGCTGACCGGGCTGGTGCACATCTCCGGTGTCGAGGAGACCGAGGCGCCGCTGGCGACCCTTGGCGATGGTCACCGGGTGCTGGTGGGCGCGGACGACATTCTCGGCAACGCGGCACAAATCAACAGCCTGCTCGCTGGCGGCTACAGCGGCTACCTGTCGTTTGAGCCGTTTGCCGACAGCATCCATGGCCTGGCGGATATTCGGACGGCGATCGGCGCGAGCATGGACCACCTGAGCCAATCCCTGAGTTGACAGTGCCCCTCGCAGGGATCGGATCTGAATTTGAAAGGTGCGGTTATGACCACAACAAGACTGACCATGGCCCAGGCCCTGGTGAAATTCCTCGATAACCAGTACATCGAGGTCGATGGCGTTCAGAGCAAGTTCGTCGCCGGGATCTTTACCATTTTCGGCCACGGCAACGTGCTGGGTCTGGGGCAGGCGCTGGAGCAGGACAGCGGTGACCTGATCGTCCATCAGGGCCGCAACGAACAAGGCATGGCCCATGCGGCGATCGGTTTCGCCAAGCAGCATCTGCGACGCAAGATCTACGCCTGCACCTCGTCCGTGGGGCCGGGCGCGGCGAACATGCTGACCGCTGCCGCCACCGCGACCGCCAACCGGATTCCCTTGCTGTTGTTGCCGGGTGACGTCTATGCCTGCCGTCAACCGGATCCGGTGTTGCAACAGATCGAGCAGTTCCACGACCTGAGCATCAGTACCAACGATGCGTTCAAGGCCGTGAGCAAATACTGGGATCGCATCAACCGCCCCGAGCAATTGATGACTGCGGCGATCCACGCCATGCGCGTGCTCACGGATCCCGCCGAAACCGGCGCCGTGACCCTGGCCCTGCCGCAGGACGTGCAGGCCGAAGCCTACGACTATCCCGATTACTTCCTGCAAAAACGCGTGCACCGGATCGAGCGTCGTCCGGCCACTGAAGCGATGCTCGGCGATGCCTTGGCGTTGTTCAAAGGCAAACGCAAACCGCTGATCATCTGTGGTGGCGGCGTCAAATACTCGGGTGCCAACGCGGCGTTGCAGGCGTTTGCCGAGCGCTTCGATATTCCCTTCGCCGAAACCCAGGCCGGCAAAAGCGCGGTGGTGTCCAGCCATCCGCTGAACGTCGGTGGCATTGGCGAAACCGGTTGCCTGGCGGCGAACCTGCTGGCGAAAGAGGCGGATCTGATCATTGGGGTTGGCACCCGCTACAGCGATTTCACCACCGCGTCGAAATCCTTGTTCCAGCACCCTGACGTGCAATTTCTCAACCTCAATATCAGCCCCTGCGATGCCCTGAAGCTCGACGGCGTGCAACTGTTGGCGGACGCCCGAACAGGTTTGTCGGCGCTGGCCGAAGCGCTGGGCGACTACCGTTCCGGCTGGGGCGACCAGCCCCGTCAGGCCCGGGCGCAACTGGACGAGGAAGTGGATCGCCTTTATCAGATCGACTACCAGGCTCGGGACTTCGTCCCGGAAATCAACGACCATCTCGATCCGGCGGTGTTGCGCGAATTCATCGAGCTGACCGGTTCCTGCCTGACCCAGAGCCGTGTGCTCGGCGTGCTCAATGAAACCCTTGCCGATGACGCGGTCATCGTCGCCGCTGCCGGCAGCCTGCCCGGTGACTTGCAGCGCAGCTGGCGTAGCAAGGGGGTGAACACTTATCACGTCGAATACGGATATTCGTGCATGGGCTATGAGGTGAACGCCGCGCTGGGCGTGAAGCTCGCCGAGCCCGAGCACGAGGTTTATGCGCTGGTGGGCGACGGCTCTTACATGATGCTGCACTCGGAGCTTGCCACCTCGATCCAGGAGCGGCGCAAGATCAACGTGGTGCTGTTCGACAACATGACCTTCGGTTGCATCAACAATCTGCAGATGGGCAACGGCATGGACAGCTTTGCCACCGAGTTCCGTTTCCGCAACCCGCAGAGCGGCAAGCTCGATGGTGCTTTCGTGCCGGTGGATTTCGCCATGAGCGCGGCGGCCTACGGCTGCAAGACCTACAAGGTGAACACCGTTGAAGAGCTCCAGGCGGCGCTGGCCGATGCGCGCTTGCAGACGGTCTCGACCCTGATCGACATCAAGGTTCTGCCCAAGACCATGATTCACGGTTACCTGTCGTGGTGGCGGGTCGGCGTGGCGCAAGTCTCCACCAGCGCCCGCACCGATGCGGTGGCCAAAACCCTGAACGAACGACTGGCCAAGGCCCGTCAGTACTGATTGCTCTGAATCGAACAACTACAAGGAATCCTTTTATGTCATTGCTTTCCCAAGCGTTGCGGCTAGGCGTCATCGGCACCGGGGCTATCGGTCAGGATCACATCCGTCGTTGCAGCCAGACCTTGCTCAACAGTCAGGTCGTCGCGGTTACCGACATCAATTTGCAGCAGGCGGCCAAGGTCGTGGCTGACCTGAATCTGACCGCCGAGGTCTATCCCGACGGCCACGCGCTGATCCAGGCGCCGGACGTCGAGGCGATCCTCGTCACCTCCTGGGGCCCGAGCCACGAAGAGTTTGTGCTGGCCGCGATTGCGGCGGGCAAACCGGTGTTCTGCGAGAAACCGTTGGCGGTGACCGCCGAAGGCTGCCGCAAGATCGTCGAGGCCGAAGTGGCCCACGGCAAACGGCTGGTGCAGGTCGGTTTCATGCGTCCGTACGATGAAGGTTATCGCGCGCTGAAGTCGGTGATCGACAGTGGCCAGATCGGCGAGCCTTTGATGCTGCATTGCGCGCACCGCAACCCGAGCGTGGGCGAAAACTACAAGACCGACATGGCAATCACCGACACGTTGATCCATGAACTGGACGTGCTGCGCTGGTTGCTCGACGACGATTACGTCTCGGTGCAGGTGGTGTTCCCGCGCAAGAGCAGCAAAGCCCTCGCGCATTTGAAAGATCCGCAGATCGTGCTGCTGGAAACCGCAAAGGGCACACGGATCGACGTGGAGGTTTTCGTCAATTGCCAGTACGGCTATGACATCCAGTGTGAAGTGGTGGGGGAGACCGGCATCGCCAAATTGCCGGAGCCGTCTCAGGTGCAATTGCGCAGCGGGGCCAAGCTGTCCAACGCGATTCTGATGGACTGGAAGGATCGCTTTATCGCGGCCTATGACGTCGAGTTGCAGGCGTTCATCGATGGCGTGCGGGCAGGGCAGGTCGGTGGGCCGTCGGCGTGGGACGGCTTCGCCGCCGCTGTTGCCGCCGATGCGTGCATCGAAGCGCAGAACAGCGGGGCGATCGTCAACGTCGTACTCCCAGACCGTCCCCATTTCTACAGCTGACGCAAATCCCTGTGGGAGCGAGCTTGCTCGCGATTGCGGTCTATCAGGGCACATCAATGTGGAATGTGCCGCCGCCATCGCGGGCAAGCCCGCTCCCACAGGGGCCGCGTTTTATTCAGGGAAATACTTGTATGCGCATCGGACTTGTCGGTTACGGCCACGGCGGCCGGTTTTTTCATGCTCCGCTGATCAGCAGCCTGCCGGCGGCGACGTTTGTCGGCGTGGTCACTCGTTCAGCGGAGCGCCGACAGTTGCTGGCGGCGGAGCATCCGGGTGTGCCGGCCTTCGACAGCATCGGCCACTTGGTGGAAGCCGGGATCGATGTGCTGGTGGTATCGACGCCCCTCAAGGGGCGGCCGGCACTGGTGCTCGACGGCATCGAACACGGCGTGGCGGTAGTCAGCGACAAGCCGTTCGCCGCCGACTGGCAGCAGGCGCAAACCCTGATCACCATGGCCGAGCGCCAGAATGTTCCGCTCAGCGTGTATCAAAACCGGCGCTGGGACTCAGACTTTCTAACCGTGCGCAAACTCATCGAATCCGGCGCGCTGGGCCAGGTCAGCCGGTTCGAGTCGCGGATCGAGCGTTACTCGCCGTCATCGGTTCACAACGGCAGCGGCGGTGGTTTCCTGCGCGATCTGGGCAGTCATCTGGTCGATCAGGCGTTGTTGCTGTTCGGCCCGGTGACACGGGTCTACGCCGAACTGGACTACCTGGAAAAAGACCAGACCTTCGATCACGGCTTCTTCATGTCCCTGACCCACGTCAACGGCGTGACCTCGCACCTGGGCGGCAGTTGCCTGCAGAACAGCCCCGGCCCGCGCTTTCGGGTGAGCGGTACGCTGGGTTGTTACAGCGTCGAGGGGCTCGATGGACAGGAGGCCCAGGCGCTGGCCGGGCTTTCGCCGAAGACTGAAGGCGAGCGCTGGGGCGTCGAGGAGCACCGACGTTGGGGCTGGTTCGAACACGGAGAAGAGCGCGAACGGGTTCCGTCCGAGCGCGGTTGCTGGAGTCAGTTCTATTTGCAGCTACAAATCGCGTTGCAAAACGGTGGCCCACTGCCCGTGGATGCCCGCGATGCACTGGCGACAACCCGCGTGCTAGACGCTGCGCGACTGAGTTCCAAACGTCATCAGGTAGTGGAGCTGAGCGAGTTCGCAAGCCATGGAATAAAATCACAATAAAATTCTAAAACAGGTTGATATAGAAAATAATTTCCAATAGAGTCGATTTCAGATTCTCTGTCTCGCCATACGTTCCAACGCCTCGACTGCTTGTCCGCTTACTGAAATCGTCACGCCTCATCCATAAAACCAACAAGAATGTGGAGAAAGACTTTTCATGAAGACCAAGACCCGTTTTGCCTCACTGGCCTTGTCCCTGATGTTTGCCAGCGGCGCTGTGCTGGCCGATATGAAGATCGGCGTCAGCATGTCCCAGTTCGATGACACCTGGCTGACCTACCTGCGTGAATCCATGGACAAGAAAGCCAAGTCCTATCCCGACGGCGTCAAGCTGCAGTTCGAAGACGCCCGCAGCGACGTGGTCAAGCAACTGAGCCAGGTCGAAAGCTTCATCAGCCAGAAGGTCGACGCCATCGTGGTTAATCCGGTGGATACCGCCGCCACCAAGAAGATTACTGAGGCGGCAGTGAAGGCCGGCATTCCACTGGTCTATGTCAACCGCCGCCCCGATGACCTGAACCTGCCTAAAGGCGTCGTGACCGTCGCTTCCAACGACCTGGAGGCCGGCGAGATGCAGATGCAGTACCTGGCCGACAAGATGGGCGGCAAGGGCAACATCGTGATCTTGCTGGGTGATCTGGCGAACAACTCCACCACCAACCGCACCAAGGGCGTCAAAGAGGTGCTGGCCAAATACCCGGACATCAAGGTCGAGCAGGAGCAGAGCGGCGTCTGGCTGCGGGACAAGGGCATGACCCTGGTCAACGACTGGCTGACACAGGGCCGCAAATTCGACGCGGTCGTCTCCAACAACGACGAAATGGCCATCGGTGCCGCGATGGCGCTGCAACAGGCCGGCGTCGCCAAAGGCAGCGTGCTGATTGCGGGTGTCGACGGTACGCCGGACGGCTTGAACGCCGTGAAGAAGGGCTCGCTGGCCGCTTCCGTGTTCCAGGACGCCAAGGGCCAGGCCGACGGCTCCATTGATACCGCGGTGAGAATGGCGAAGAACGAGCCGGTCGAGCCGGCCGTCTGGGTGCCGTTCCGCCTGATCACGCCGCAAAACGTTGACCAGTTCAAATAGTCCGTCCGTTCAATAACAACAATAAGCCCGCAAGGTGGCGATCGCGACCTTGCCGATGGAGTACCTGATCATGTTCGCTTCAGCGACTGCTTCGAGCACCCCTTTGACGGGGAGCCCGCCCACTGCAATACCTGTCGAAGAGCCGTACCTGCTGGAGATCCTCAACGTCAGCAAGGGTTTCCCCGGTGTGGTGGCGTTGTCCGATGTGCAACTGCGGGTACGCCCCGGTTCCGTGCTGGCGCTCATGGGCGAGAATGGCGCGGGCAAATCCACCCTGATGAAAATCATCGCCGGCATCTATCAGCCAGACGCCGGCGAACTGCGCCTGCGGGGCAAACCGGTGGTGTTCGAAACGCCACTGGCGGCGCTTCAGGCCGGGATAGCAATGATTCATCAGGAACTCAACCTGATGCCGCACATGAGCATCGCCGAAAACATCTGGATCGGCCGCGAGCAGCTCAACGGCTTTCACATGATCGACCATCGGGAAATGCACCGCTGCACGGCGAAACTGCTGGAGCGCCTGCGGATCAACCTTGATCCCGAAGAGCTGGTCGGCAATCTGAGTATTGCCGAGCGGCAGATGGTCGAGATCGCCAAAGCCGTGTCCTACGACTCCGACATCCTGATCATGGACGAACCGACATCGGCCATCACCGACAAGGAAGTCGGCCACCTGTTCTCGATCATTGCCGACCTGAAACGTCAGGGCAAAGGCATCATCTACATCACCCACAAAATGAACGAAGTGTTCGCGATCGCCGATGAAGTGGCGGTGTTCCGTGACGGTGCCTACATCGGGCTGCAGCGAGCCGATTCCATGGACAGCGACAGCCTGATTTCGATGATGGTCGGTCGTGAATTGAGCCAGTTGTTTCCGGTGCGTGAAAAGCCGATTGGCGATCTGTTGCTGTCGGTGCGCGACCTCAAGCTCGACGGTATTTTCAAGGGTGTTTCCTTCGACCTGCATGCCGGGGAAATCCTGGGCATCGCCGGCTTGATGGGCTCCGGCCGGACCAACGTGGCTGAGGCGATCTTCGGCATCACGCCCAGCGACGGTGGCGAGATCCGTCTCGATGGCGAGGTGGTGCGCATCCGCGATCCGCACATGGCGATCGAGAAGGGCTTCGCACTGTTGACCGAGGATCGCAAGCTCAGTGGTCTGTTCCCGTGCCTCTCGGTGCTGGAGAACATGGAAATGGCCGTCCTGCCGCACTACGCCGGCCACGGTTTCATCCAGCAAAAAGCCTTGCGCGCCTTGTGCGAAGACATGTGCAAGAAGCTGCGGGTGAAAACCCCGTCGCTGGAGCAGTGCATCGACACCTTATCGGGTGGCAATCAGCAGAAAGCCTTGCTGGCGCGCTGGTTGATGACCAACCCGCGAATCCTGATTCTCGACGAGCCGACCCGCGGCATCGACGTCGGCGCCAAGGCCGAGATTTACCGGCTCATCGCCTACCTCGCCAGCGAAGGCATGGCGGTGATCATGATTTCTTCGGAGCTGCCGGAAGTGCTCGGCATGAGCGACCGGGTGATGGTCATGCACGAGGGCGACCTGATGGGCACCCTCGACCGCAGCGAGGCGACTCAGGAGCGGGTGATGCAACTGGCTTCGGGCCTGTCCTCGGTTCATTAACGGATACCGCTGGTGGCCGAGGCCGCCATCGATGATGCGATAGAAAGGTGAGTGGTTATGAACGCGATACTGGAAAACAAACCGGCCACGGCACCGGTCAAGAGTCGCCGGCGCTTTCCGACGGAGCTGAGCATTTTCCTGGTGCTGATCGGCATTGGCCTGGTGTTCGAACTGTTCGGCTGGATCGTGCGCGACCAGAGCTTTCTGATGAATTCTCAGCGGCTGGTGTTGATGATCCTGCAAGTGTCGATCATCGGCCTGCTGGCGATTGGCGTGACCCAGGTGATCATCACCACCGGTATCGACCTGTCGTCGGGTTCGGTACTCGCCTTGTCGGCGATGATCGCGGCCAGTCTGGCGCAGACTTCGGATTTCGCTCGGGCAGTGTTTCCGTCACTGACCGATTTGCCTGTCTGGATTCCCGTGATTGCCGGGCTTGGTGTCGGGTTGCTGGCGGGGGCGATCAACGGCAGCATCATCGCCATCACCGGGATTCCACCGTTCATTGCCACACTGGGGATGATGGTTTCAGCCCGTGGTCTGGCGCGTTATTACACCGAAGGCCAGCCGGTGAGCATGCTCTCGGATTCCTACACGGCCATCGGCCACGGCGCGATGCCGGTGATCATTTTTCTGGTGGTGGCGGTGATCTTCCACATCGCGCTGCGCTACACCAAATACGGCAAATACACCTACGCCATCGGCGGCAACATGCAGGCGGCGCGCACGTCCGGTATCAACGTCAAACGCCATCTGGTCATCGTCTACAGCATCGCCGGGTTGCTGGCGGGGCTGGCAGGCGTGGTAGCTTCGGCCCGCGCCGCTACCGGTCAGGCCGGGATGGGCATGTCTTATGAGCTGGATGCGATTGCCGCCGCAGTCATCGGTGGTACCAGTCTGGCGGGTGGGGTGGGGCGCATCACTGGCACGGTGATCGGCGCTCTGATTCTGGGGGTGATGGCCAGCGGTTTCACGTTTGTCGGGGTCGATGCCTACATTCAGGACATCATCAAGGGGCTGATCATCGTGGTTGCCGTGGTGATCGACCAATACCGCAACAAGCGCAAGCTCAAACGCTGAAGTTCATTGTCCTGGCTTGGTAACGCGGGATGAACGTCACACAGTAAAGCCGATCGGAAAGATCGGCTTTTTTGTTCCTGCGAAAAGACTGCTGAGGCGGCCAAGTCGTTCAGGGTTTCTTTTCTTCCATCCCATCCTTTGAGCCGCTGGACGTTTGCGCATCCTTATCTGTTTCGTGGGTCTCTGCACCGGAGTTCGACCCCGAGGCTTCTTCGCCCTTTTTGTCGGCCCTGTCTTCCTTGGATTCGGTGCCTCCCTGGTTGACTCCGGGAATACCGGTAGGCGGGACGCTGCTTCCCGCCATCGCAAGCGGTGCAGTGGCGGATAAAAGACTTCCAAGCATGAGGGCTGCAATGGTTTTGTTCATCGTCGGGGCTTGCGCGTCAGGTGGATTTACGTTGGAAAATCAGAAGCGAAACAAAGTGCCGGGCGGCTGACGGGCGGGATAACTGGGAGACGGGTGGCTTTGTAGTCGAGCATCTTTGTAGAGAGCCTTCGGACGAACATGGCTGCAACAGGCGGCAAATTGCTGGCCCCCGAATGTTTGAAGTCCCGGCAAACTCGCCTTTTTTCAAAAGGTTAGGTGGGCTATATGCGGACGATTGTCATCACCGTAGCAACGCTTTCCCTCGCTCTGTTCGCGGTGCAGGCCCAGGCCAGGGAACTGAGCAAGAGCCATCGTTTTGCGTGCACTTGGGGCTCGGACATCGCTGCCGGCGCGCAACAGTCGAAGTTGTCAGGGATTTCCCTGTACGGCGCCCGCAAGCGCTTGCAGGTACGTAAATTTCAGCAGCCGTGGATGCGCATGACCGCGATGGGCATCACGGAGCAAACCTATAACAGTACCTCGCGTCTCAAGCCCGCAGCCGTCAAGCAGACCTATTACGAACAATGCGTGAGACATGAACTGGCTCAGCGATAAAAGTGAAGCCCAACCTCAAGAGGTTGGGCTTTTTATTGTCTTGCGCAAATGCAGCGCTATTTGTCGCTTTCGCAATTGACCATCCATGACACGCCAAAACGATCCACCAGCATGCCGAAGCGCGCGGCCCAGAAGGTGGACTCCAGCGGCATGTCGACACGACCGTCCCTGGCCAGGGCGTTAAACACCCGTTCGGCCTCGGCGATGCTGTCGACATTCAGGGAGATCGAGCAGCCGCTCATGCCTGGGGTCGGGCGGTCGGGTGTGGTGTCCGAAGCCATGAGCATCTGATCGCCGACTTTCAGGCAGGTGTGGATGATCAGGTTGTGGTGCTCTTTGGGGACATGTTCGGCGGCTGGGGTTTCGCCGAAGGTCATCATCGCTTCGAGCTTGCCTTGCAGGCATTGCTCGTAAAACGTGAAGGCTGCGCGGCAGTCGCCGTTGAAGATCAGGTACGGGTTGATTTTCATGGTGGTGCTCCCGAATAGGCAGTGGAACGCTGCGCGGCCGGGTGTGCCGAAGCAGCGTCATGGATTGACTCCATCCAGCAAAGCGTTAGAACGCCGGATTGCCAGCCGATGCTGCAAGAATTTCCTTTCGGGGTGACCGATGGTCTGTGGGGAGGGATGTCAGGAGTCTCGCGGGTTTTTCTGCACCGTAGCGCCCGCCACCCGGGCGGCAGGTCGGGTTTGCATCAGCGCATCGATCGCCTTGCGATAGTTCTGTCCGCCCAGCGCCATGCTGTTGTTGTGCGTTGCGCCGGGCACCAGCAGCAGGCGTTTCGGTTGCCGGGCGGCGGCGAACAGTTGCTCGCTGAAGCGCGACGGCACGAATGCGTCGGCCAGACCGTGCACCACCAGCAGCGGCATGTGGATCTCGGCGATCTTGTCGATGGAATCGAATTTCTGCGACAGCAACCAACGGACTGGAAGGGAGGTGTTGGCCACCGCAGCCGCCACATCCGCCAATGAGGTGAATGTGGATTCGATGACCAGACCGCGCACCGGCAGAGGGGTGTGATTTCTGGCAGCATCGCGGCCGAGTTCGGCAGCCAGGTCGATGGCGACCGCACCTCCCAGCGAATGTCCGTAAATCAGGCGTTTGTTCGGGTCGGGCTGCAACAGCTGGAAGCGTTCCCAGGCCACCCGCGCATCCTCGTACACCGTGCTTTCCGACGGGAGGTCGCCATGGCTCTGGCCGAAGCCGCGATAGTCGATGGCCAGCACCGAATAACCTGCCGCACGCAGTTGCTCGATACGGAACAGTTGCCCGGTGAGGTTCCAGCGTACGCCATGCAGATAAAGGATGGCCGGAGCATCGGCGCGCTCTGCCGGCCACCACCAGGCGTGAATGTTCTGCCCGGCCTTGAAGCTTTTCGGTTGCAGGTCGAGTTCCTGCACGCTGCCGGGCAATCCGTGATACCAGCCGGCGGTGCCCGGTTCGATGCGAAACAGCAGCTTGCGCTCGGTGTGTTCCAGCACGGCACAACTCGCCGGCACGCCGATGATCAGGGCGGCCATGCAGGCGAACGCCAGACGGCGGCGTCGAAGTCGGGTCATGAAGGCAAGGAACATTAAACGTTTCACCACGGCGCGGACAAAGAACGCTTTTTACCAGATGCCTTGACCTGCGCGTGACATTTTCGACCACCGCACGCCTGCAACGATTACAAAATGCTGCAGCGACTCAGTCGATCTTCAGCACGATCTTGCCGATGTGATCGCCCGCTTCCATGTGCGCATGGGCCTTGGCTGCGTCGGCGAGCGGGTAAACCTTGTCGATGATCGGCAGGCAGCGTCCGGCGGCCAGCACCGGCCAGACGTGTTCGCGCAATTGATCGGCGATGGCGGCTTTTTCCGCTGAGGTACGGGCGCGCAGGAGCGAACCGGTGACCACCGCACGCTTGCCGAGGATGGCCAGCAGATCGATGTCGTTGGCCCGCGCGCCGCCGAGGAAGCCGATCATTACCAACCGCCCATCCATCCCCAAGGCGCTGATGTTCCCGTTGAGGTACGAGCCGCCCATGATGTCGAGGATCACATTGACGCCCTGGCCGGCAGTTTGCTCGGCGATGACAGTCGCGAAATCCTGTTCCCGGTAGTTGATCGCTTCACCGCCCAGATTGCGGATCGCTGTGCATTTGTCGGCGCTGCCGGCGGTGGCGAAGGCTTCGATGCCAAACTCGCGGCACAGCATCAACGCGGTGGTGCCGATGCCGCTGGTGCCGCCGTGGATCAAGGCGCGCTGGCCACGGCTGGCGCCGCCGAGACCGAACAGGTTGGCCCACACGGTGAAAAAGGTTTCCGGAATGGCCGCTGCCTGGATCCAGTCCAGCCCATCGGGGATTGGCAAGACCTGGCCCGCCGGAACCGCGCAATATTCGGCGTAACCGCCGCCATTGGTCAGCGCGCACACCCGGTCACCCACCGCGAACGTGCTGACGCCATTGCCGACCGCCACGACTTCACCCGCCACTTCAAGGCCCGGGATCGGGTTCATGCCAGGCCTCATCGGGTACTTGCCGGCGCGTTGCAGGGCGTCCGGGCGATTGACGCCGGCGGCGTGCACGCGGATCAGTACTTCGCCTTCTGCGGCGACCGGCAGCGGGACGCGTCGGGATTGCAGAACCTCGGGCCCGCCAGGTTCGGTGATTTCCATTCGGGTCATATCAGTGGGCAACGTCATGTTCGATTCCTCTTGAAAAAGTGATCAGTAGATGGGAACGCAGTCAGGGCGCAATGATTCCCCTCATTCGGTGCAGCAGCGTTGCTCGACGGAGGAGGGCAGCAGTTTCAGGGCGTGCTCAAGTATCAGCGCGATCACGATGGCACCACCGGCAATCACGAAGAGCAATACATGCTGTCCGCCCGTGGCGTTGAACAGCGCCGAATAGGCGAAGCCCGCCAGCGCCTGAAACGTGGCGAACGACACCGTGGCCCGGCTCCACGCCACCTGCTGGCGATGGTGATCCGGTATCAGCTCATGCACTCGGGCCAATGCCAGCGGCACAATGCCCGGCGGGAATGAACCGAGGACCACCGCCAGCAGTGCCAACGCCAGGAACGAATGCGAAATGGCCAGCAAGCCAAGGGTGATCGCCTGCGCCACCAGCACCAGACGAATGCCGGTCCGCGCGCCGAGATGATCGGCGAGAAAGCCGTAACTCACCGGGCCGACGATGGCGCCCAGACCGTACATGACCCACATCAGCGCGCCGACATGCGACCCGGCGCCCAGACCCCGGGCGACATAATCCACCAGAAAGACCATGGCCGGCACCAACCCGGCGGCCATGAACGCGTACTGGGCAAACAGCAGATAAACCGCAGGCGGTGTCGGCTCGAGCGGATCCACCTGAGCCGTTGCGGTGGTTGCATGGGGCTGCTCCGAGGGCCAGCCGAACCAGCTCAAAGCCGTCAGTGCCAGCGACAGCACGCCCAATCCCAGCCATGTTGCTTGCAAGCCCAGGCTCAACAGCAGCGGAACGATCGTGCCCGAGCCGGCGATGCCCAGACCGATGCCGAGGAAAATCGCCCCGCTGGCCAGGCCTTTGCGCTCGGCCGGTACATGGGGCAATACAGTCGCAGCCACCAGCACCATGATCGCGCCACCCGCGATTCCCGAAAGCAGGCGCCAGCCGAAATACCAGCTCACCGACACCGGGTACGCACAGGCGAAAAACGCCACGGTCACCGCCAGCATCATCAGGCGCAGAGCGTTTCTCTGAGTGAGCCGGCGTGCCAGCGGGCGGCCGAGGAGGGCGCCGATCAGGTAACCGACCAGGTTGGCCGCGCCGAGATAGACCACATCATGGGCGGAAAACCACTGCGCCTGAATCAGCGAGGGGATCAGCGGCGTGTAGGCGAAACGCGCCAGGCCGATGCTGACCAGGCTGGCGCAGAGTCCGGCGAAAATCGCCAGCCAGACTCTCGCGTCCGGACGCTCGGGCGAAGCAATTGAAGTGGGCATGACGGCAATCCTGTGGAAAGGTTTATGGCGCCCAGCATATCGGCTATCGTTGCTGCGTTAATGCAGCGAGCTTGCGTGATAGTGATGCGTTTATGCATCAATGGAGAACGGTATGAACTGGGATGATGCACGGGTGTTTCTTGCGGTCTGCCGCGAGTCGACATTGCGCGGTGCCGCCCGTGTATTGGGCGTGGATCAGGCAACGGTCGGGCGCCGCATCACGGCACTGGAAAAGTCGCTGGCCGCGACCTTGTTCCTGCGCACCTCCGAGGGCTATGCGCTGACGGCAGTCGGTGAAGCGGCGCTCAAATCGGTGGAAAAAATGGAGCATTCGGCACTGGAGCTGGAACGGCGTATCCAGGGCCTGGACGATCGTCTGATCGGCAGCGTGCGGGTCAGCACCACCGATTCGCTGGCCATCGATTTCCTGATCCCGGCCATCGCGCAGTTGCACGAACAGCATCCGGACGTGCGCGTGCAACTGGACGCCTCTACGCAGATCCTCAGCCTGGCCAAACGTGAAGCGGACATCGCCGTGCGCAATACCCGTCCGGACAACCCGGACCTGATCGCCCGGCGCATCGCGCGTTGGCCGGTGGGTTTGTTCGCCTCGCAGGCCTATGTCGACAGCCATGGCGTGCCAGCGCCGGGCAGTGCGTTCGAGGGCCATGACCTGGTGGTGTACCAGCCGTATCTGCAGGGCAACAAGGATCTGACCCTGGTGAGCGAGCCCGTGACTCGCGGGCGGATTGTCGCCGGTCTGAGCTCCAGCCTATTGGTCCGACGCTCGATTGCCGCCGGGTTGGGGGTAGGAGAAATCCCGCTCTACATGGGCGAGCGTGATGGTCTGGTCAGGCTGTGGCCGGAGCGCACGCGTCCGTTGCCTTATGAGGTGTGGCTGGTGACCCATGCGGATTTACGCCACACCGCGCGGGTCAGGGTGGTGATCGAGCACATTGTCGAAGCGTTTGTGCCGGAAAACGAGTAGTCGTCCTGTCAATGAAAAAGCGGCCTTCACTGAAGGCCGCTTTTTTGTGAGCGTTGAAACCGGTGCCTCATGGCATTTCAGGCAACTCCTGAGGCCGCAGGTCAAACACCAGCACTTCGGCATCCTGGCCATTGCTCAGGGTCAGTGCCTGTTCTTCACGAACCCGTACGCCATCGCCTTCCTTCAACTGCACGCCGTTCAGTTCAACGCTGCCGCGAGCAACGTGGACATAGGCGTAACGGTTGGCAGGCAGCTTGAGGGTGGCACTTTCCTCGCCATCGAACAGCCCGGCATACACTCGTGCATCCTGGCGCACTTTCAGCGAACCGTGACTGCCTTCGGGCGAGATGATCAGTTGCAGGCGACCGCGTTTTTTCTGTTCGTTGAAGTGCTCTTGCTGATAGCGCGGTTTGGCGCCGCTGACGTCCGGCACGATCCAGATCTGCAGGAAGTGCACAGGCTTGGTCGCCGAGTGGTTGAACTCACTGTGGGCCACGCCACTGCCGGCACTCATCAGTTGCACGTCGCCGGGGCGGATCACCGAACCGGTGCCGAGAGTATCCTTGTGTTCCAGGGCGCCTTCGAGCACGTAGGAGAAAATCTCCATGTCGCGGTGCGGGTGCTGGCCGAAGCCTTTGCCGGCGGCGACGCGGTCATCGTTGATCACCAGCAGGTCGGAGAAACCCTGTTCACGCGGGTTGCGATAACTGGCGAAGGAAAAGGTGTGGAATGACTTCAACCAGCCATGATTGGCCAGACCACGGTCGGAAGCTTTGCGAAGGGTCAGCATGATCAGATCTCCTTTCAGGACGTTGATTCGTCCAAGTGAGGAGAAGGTTACTGGTTACGCTGGTGTGCAATAAGTAGGTGAAAATTGAAATACTGTCCCCTTGGAGTTGACAGTAATGTGCGTCAGTTCACGCATTCTTTTTCAACGTTTGCGCTGTACTTGGCCATAATGCTGCAACTTATAACTGTTCATTGATTTCAGTGATGTCTGCTCATGAAAACCGTGGCAATGGTGTTGTTTCCCGAGTTTCTACTGCTCGATATGGCCGGGCCGCTGGAAGTGTTCTCGGTTGCCAACCGATACCTTAAGCCGGACGACCATTATCAACTGACGCTCCTGGGGACTGAACGCGGGCCGCTGCGTGCCTCCAATGGTGTGCGGGTGCATACCGACGGGCATATCGACGAAGCCGGCGATCGCTATGACTTGCTGTTGGTGCCAGGCGGGCCCGGTGCCTACAACAAAAAATGTCCGCCGCTGCTGGACTGGCTCAAAGGTGCGGTCAGTCGTGCCGGGCGCTACGGTTCGATTTGCACGGGTGCCTTCGTGCTTGGCTACGCCGGGCTGCTGGATGGGTATCGCGTGACCACCCACTGGAACTACACGGAGCGCTTGATCAAGGGCTTTCCCAAGGCAGATGTCGCGACCGACCAGATCTTTGTCGAAGACCGCAACCTGATCACCTCGGGTGGCGTGACAGCCGGAATCGATCTGGCACTGGCGGTGGTGGCCCGCGATCACGGCAAAAAACTCGCTCAGGATGTGGCCAAAGTGCTGCTGGTGGTGATGAAGCGCCAGGGCGGACAGGCGCAATTCAGTCCGCTGATGGCAGCGGTTGCGCCACAGGAAACCCCCGTCACCCGTGTACAGAACTACGTTCTGGAGCATCTTGAGGAAACCTTCACCGTTGAGCGCATGGCCGGCGTGGCGAACATGAGTGCACGCCATTTCGCCCGCCTGTTTGCACGCGAAGTCAACATGACGCCCATGGAGTTCCTGCAAAGTGCACGTATCGACTGCGCGCGCAATCTGCTGGAGACCAGCGACCTGCCGCTGAAGACAGTGGCCTACAAAAGCGGTTTCGGCAGCGTGCGGCACATGCGTTTTCTGTTCGGCGAGAAGCTCGGATTGACCCCGGCTCAATATCGCGAGCAGTTCAGCTAGAGCTGTTCTGTCCGTTACGGGCATCCGGATGTCCGTGCTGGGCCCCGCATGGTGGTTGTGCCGTCATCGATGCCTGCGAAGATAACGGACATGAACAGTCTTTACGAATTGAGCTCGGCGTCGGTCCTGCGTTTCGGCCCGTACGCATTCCATTTGCGGCAACGGTTGATCCTCGAGGGGGATCGGCAACTGCGCATGGGCGGTCGTGCGCTGGACATTCTGCAAGTGCTGGTCGAGCGTGCCGGTCAGGTGGTCGGCAAGGAGCAGTTGATCGCGCTGGTGTGGCCGACGTCGGTGGTCGAGGAAATCAATCTGCGGGTGCACATCGCGGCGTTGCGTCGGGCGCTTGGCGACGGCGAGAACGGTCAGCGCTATATCATCAATGTGCCACAACGCGGGTACAGCTTCGTCGCGCCGGTACAGAGCGACGCTGTTGCGCAAGTGGTGTTCGAAAGTCTGCAAGTGCCTCAGCACAATCTGCCTGCACGGTTGATGCCGGTCACAGGTCGCGATTCGCTGGTCGGCAGTCTGGTTCGGCAACTGCCCTTGTCCCGGCTCATGACAGTGACGGGAGCTGCCGGCGTCGGCAAAAGCACGATAGCACTGCGTGCAGCGGAGCTGCTGCTGCAACATTTTCGTGACGGCGTGTGGCAGGTGGATCTGTCGCTGATCGACGAAGACACCCCGCTCCTCGATCACCTGCTGCAAACCCTCGACATCGATTTCCCCACACTGGCGGGGCGCCACGCGTTGCTGGTGCTGGACAATTGCGAACACCTGCTTGAAGCCTGCCGCAGCCTTCTGGAAACACTGCTCGACGCAGCGCCCCGTCTGTCGATCCTTGCCACCAGCCGCGAACCGTTGCGTCTCGGTCTGGAGGTTCTGCAGCCACTGCCGCCCCTGACCCTTCCCAAAGCCTCGGCGCTCAACAGTGTCGATGAAGTCATGGGCTATTCGGCGGTGCAACTGTTTGTCAGTCGGGCCCGTGCGCGTCAGCACGGCTTCTGTCTGCGTGAGCAGGATCTGGAAACGGTGCGCGATATCTGTCGGCGACTCGATGGTCTGCCCCTGGCTATCGAACTGGCAGCAGCGCAGATCGATGCGCTGGCGTTGGTCGGGTTGCAGTCTCAACTGGACCACGGTCTGCAGGTCTTGAGTCACGGCCGGCGGACGGCCGTGCCACGCCACCAGTCGATGAAGGCCGCTCTGGACTGGAGTTATCAGCGCTTGAGCGAACAGGAACAGCGCGTGCTGCAACGGTTGTCGGTGTTCAGGATGGCGTTCACTCTGGATGCCGCAATCGGTGTGATCAGTTGCGCGCAATTGCCACCCTCGACACTGGTGGCAGTCGTTGAGCAATTGGCGGCCATGTCGTTACTGACGATGGATCGATCCAGTGGGACATTGCGCTATCGAATGCTCAACACCACGCGTCGCTATGCCCGCGAACAGCTGGAGCAGGGCGGCGAGCTGAATGAAGTCGAGCGTCGGCATGCGCGTTATCTGTGCCGTACGCGCCTGAGCTCAAGCGGCCGACTGACCGCGCAGTTCGTCGAGCAGTAAGCGCACCTTGCGCAAGTCCGGGGTGGCATAGCCTTCGGTGAAGCGCTGGTAGACCGGCGTCAGCAAATCGAGTGCCTCACGATAGCGCGACTGACGCTGCCACACCTGCGCCAGCGACGTTGCGCTGCGCAGTTCCCAGGCCAGGGCACCTTGGGTCCGGGCAATCTCGAGCGATTGTTGCAAGGCGCTTTCGACCGTGTGGTGACAGGGCGATTCAGCGGCCAGCAATCGCTCGGCCCGGGCCCGCAAAATCTCCGCAGTACTCCAGCCCGCCGCGCCGCTTTGTGCTCGTTCCAGCAGTGCATCGTCAACGAAACCCGGATCCAGCGTGACCATGATTTCCCTGACCAGACCGCTGTCGGCGGGCGGGATGGCGGGGGATTTGTCGGCGTCGATCACCTGCGCGTAGTGCCGCGCCCACGTGTAGAACAGCAGCACCGAATGCTTCTGCGCCTGTTCGAGCAACAGTTGCAGCAGCGCCCGGGCGTTCTGTGTATCTCCGTTGTAATGGGCGATCAGGCACGAGGCGAGTGCCAGGGTGTAGCAGATCGAGGTGCCGTGGTTGATCTGCATCGCGATGTCCAGCGCCTGCCGCGCCGTACGCCACGCCTGTTCGGGAAAACCTTGCAGCCACAGCACCCGGGCGAGGACGGTCAGTGAGGCGACGCTCTGATCGTATTGCACGCCGAAACCGTGGGTGAAGCGGTTGAGGTGGCCGCTTTGAGCCATGCGCTGGATCACCTGCTCGGCGTGGATCCGTGCCTGGTGCTGGTCGCCGGCGTAGTGCAGGGCGAGCACCCGCAAACGGTGGGTGCTCAAGGACAATTGCGCGTCGCCGTGCAGGCCGAGGGTTTCAAATTGCTCACTCTGCTCCAGCGCCATGCGGTAATGGCCGCAACTGAGATTGACCGCCATGTGCCCTGACACGGCACGCAACTGGCCGGCCATGTCGTCGTGCTTCTGTGCCAGCAGACGGGCGCTGACGAACGCTTCGATAGTCTCCGGCGTGCCGCCCCAGGTGTGGTAACAGGCGCTGCCGAGGGCCAGTTTCAAGGCGATTTCCAGGCGCGGACAGGGTTCTTCCGATGACGCGAGCAACGCGAGTGCCCGACGCACATGAACGCCGTACTCCTTGAGCAAGGACAGCTCCTGCCACAACGGCGCCGAAGTGGCCGTCAGGCGCACGCCAAGATGACGCGAGCCTTCATCGTTCAGTGTCCACTCAAGCGCTGCCCGCAGATCTTCCAATCCTCGGGCGTAGCGCTCGATCCACACCCCGGTCGGCGTGTTTTCCCATTCGGCCTGGGCCTGATGCATCAGTGCCAGGCAGCGTTCGGCATGACGCTCACGGGATTCGCCGAGTTCGGCAGCCTGCTCGAGTTTCTCCAGGGCATAGCGGCGAGTGGTGTCGAGCAGGCGATAGAATACTTCTTCATCGCCGACCTCGACATTGAGCAGCGATTTGGCGACCAATTGCGTGATCGAGGCGAACACTTCGCCAGGCTCGATATGCTGGCCCACGATCACCGCGGCAGCAGACTCCAGCGTGAAGGCGCCACGAAATACCCCCAGGCGACGCAGACCGGTCTGCTCGCAGGCGTTGAGCAGGTTAAAGCTCCAGTCCAGCGTGGCGCGCAAGGTTTCATGGCGTCCGAGACTGGTCTGATTGCCTGCCGGCAGACGCCCCTGCAACTGGCTCAGCAAGCCGCCCAGGCCGAGGTTTGCGACTTGCGCGGCAGCCAATTCCAGCGCCAGCGGGATGCCATCCAGCCGGCGACAGATTTCGATGATCACGGGCAGGTCGGCATTGTCCGGCTCAAAGTGCTCGTGGGCGGCCATCGTCCGCTCGACGAACAGTTGCAGTGCGGAGAATTCCATTGCCTGATCTCGGTCGAGCACCGCAATCGGTGGCGGGCAGTCGAGGGATTCCAGGCGCTGCACATACTCGCCCTCGGCGCGCAGGCTTTCGCGGCTGGTGGCCAGGATATGCACCTGCGGCGCGCCACGCAGGAGACTCTCGCCAAGCAGCGCCACGGCGTCGATCAGGTGCTCGCAGTTGTCGATCACCAACAGCATCTGCCGTTCGCGCAGGCTGTTGATCAGGCAGGCCATCGGTTCATTGTCGTGCAATGAAAGATCCAGCAGGGCGGCGAGGTGAGAGCAGATCGAGCCCGGATCGTTGAGTGGCGCCAGATCCAGCAGACGAATCCCGTCGCGATAACGACCGATCAGTTGCTCGGCGACGCGCAAGGCCACGGTGGTCTTGCCGATGCCGCCGGGGCCGACCAGGGTGATGCAGCGCTTTTTCGGCAATTGCGCCATCAGGTTGTCGACCACGGTCTGGCGGCCGATCATCCGTGTGCGCCGCAATGGCAGGTTATGTCGGCCGATAGGGGCGGCGGCGGGGCGCTGTTCGATGGACTGCAACAGGATCGGCGCGACGAAACTGTAACCGCGCTGCGCCACCGTGACGATGTAGCGCTGCCCGGCCTGACCGTCGCCGAGCGCCTTGCGCAAGGCTGCCATGTGCACGCGCAAGTTGATGTCTTCCACCACGCTGTCCGGCCAGACTTCGGCGATCAATTGCTGCTTGCTCACCACCTCGCCGGCGTTGGCCAGCAGGATCAGCAGAATGTCCATGGCACGGCGTCCCAGGCGCAAAGGCTGGTCGCCCTCGAGCACCAGGCGCTGGTCAGTGTGGATCCGATAGGGGCCGAAACCGATGGCCTGATTCGGGGAAAGACTCAACCGCTCACTCCTTCATTGTTCTTGTGATCCTGCCCCGGCGTAGGTGAAAAAACCGTGACGGGCAGGGCGGATGGCGACTTGATGGTCATGCAAGCCGTCTGGTCCGCCGTTTCCGAGCATATTCCTCAGGATTGGGTGTCAGCGCAATGCGCACAAAGGTTTGCTGCTGGAGCATCTATCGGTATGCGGCGTCATCACTACCGTATTTAAAGGCTCGAACCTGCGCCTGCCTGCCCGACAGAGGAGGAAAATTAACAACGATTAACTCGTCCACGCCTGCTCCAGAGCCAAAACTCCAAGGCAATGGAGTGCATACGTCTAGAGGACGCTGCGATGAGCAAGGTAGTAGTGGTCTATCACAGTGGCTACGGGCACACCCGCGTCATGGCCCAGGCTGTGGCCGAAGGTGTGCAGCGCCACTTGGGCAGTACCTGCCTGCTGTTGGCGGTGGAGGATGTGGAGGCCCATTGGGACGAATTGCACCGTGCCGATGCGATCATTTTCGGCGCGCCGACTTATATGGGCAGTGCGTCGGCGGCGTTCAAGCAATTCATGGAAGCCACGGCGTCGTTTTATCTGGTTCGGCCGTGGCGCGACAAACTCGCCGCAGGATTCACCAACTCCGGCAGTCTGTGCGGCGACAAACTCAATACCCTGCTGCAAATGGCGGTGTTCGCGGCCCAGCATTCGATGATCTGGGTCGGGCTCGATCTGCTGCCGGCCCGTGCTGGCGCCAGTGGCTTCGACGGCCAGTTGAATCGCCTTGGCAGCTCCCTTGGGGCCATGTCCCAATCGTCTGTCGAGAAACCGCCCGAGCACGCCCCTCCGCTGGAGGACCGCCTGACCGCTGTGCATCTGGGGGAGCGGGTGGCGCGACTGGCTCAGCGCATGGCCCGGGGATGAAAGCGGCTCAACGTTTTTTCATGACCTGACAGCGCCAGGCAAACGGGTTGATCCCTTCACTGCGAGTGAAAATATGACAGAAGTGCGACTGATCGCAGAAGCCGCACTCCAGGCTGATCTGCGTCAGGCTGTGATCGGTGTGCTGGATCAACAGTTTGGCCCGGGCGATCCGCTGGGTGCGGATCCAGTCCTGTGGCGAGAGCCCGGTGCTGCATTTGAACGCCCGGGAAAAATGACTGCGTGACAACGCACAGGCACTGGCCAGCTCAGTGACCTCCAGGGGTTCGCCCAATCGTTCCAGGATCAATTGTTTCACCAGTCGTTCCCGCTGCGGGCTGAGGCCCCCGGTGCCGATTTTGCGGGATTCGCTGGCAGGGACGCGGGCGACGGTTTGCTGAGAAGGAGCCATGGCCAAGTACCTATCGGGGGCGGGAGTACACGGTCGGTGCGTTCCCACAGGTCAATGAAACAACGCTGTGCAGAGGGTTTCATTGTTTGGCGCAGGGCAAAGACTGACGAGTTAAACGTTGTTAATTCCGCGGCCGGACCTGATTTCGAATGGCCGCCGATCTAGTAAAGTGCGTAGCACTTGCGCCTGGCCAAAAAGGAAAACACGCCCATGAACCGAAACGATCTGCGCCGCGTCGACATGAACCTGCTGGTGATCTTCGAAGCACTGATGTTCGAAAAGAACCTGACCCGCGTCGCCGAAAAACTGTTCATGGGCCAACCGGCAGTGAGCGCGGCGCTGGGACGCCTGCGCGATCTGTTCGACGACCCATTGCTGTTGCGCAACGGTCGCGGCATGGAACCGACGGCACGGGCGCTGGCGATTCTTCAGGAACTACAACCGGCGATGGACGTGATTTCCGGCGCGGTCAGCCGGGCCAAGGAGTTCGATCCGGCCACCAGTTGCGACGTCTTCCGCATCGGCCTGTCGGATGACGCCGAGTTCGGTCTGTTTCCGCCATTGCTGCGCCAGTTGCAGGAAGAGGCGCCGGGGATTGTGGTCGTGGTGCGGCGCGCCAACTATCTGCTGATGCCTACGTTGCTGGCGTCCGGGGAAATCTCGGTGGGCGTGAGCTACACCACCGATCTGCCGGCCAACGCCAAGCGCAAGAAACTGCGCGACATTCCCTGCAAGGTTCTGCGCGGCGATGACCGCCCGGGGCCGCTGACCCTCGATGAATACTGCGAGCGACCCCACGCGATGGTGTCGTTCTCGGGTGATCTGAGCGGCAACATCGACGTGGACCTGGCCAAGGTCGGCCGCAGCCGCCGCGTGGTGCTCGGCGTACCACAGTTCAGCGGTTTGCGCGCCTTGCTCGCCGGCACCGAGATGATCGCCACCGTGCCGGATTACGCGGCATGTGCGTTGGTCGAAGGATGTTCGTTGCGGGCTGAGGATCCTCCGTTCCCCATCGATGCGGCGCAACTGTCGATGGCCTGGAGCGGGGTGCATGACAACGATCCGGCGGAGAAATGGCTGCGGTCGCGGATCAGTCAGTTCATGTCGGTGTCGCTGGATATTCCGGTGTAACAAGACCTGAAACACAATTCGTTTGTCGCCTTGTAACCCTGTGGGAGCGAGCTTGCTCGCTCCCACAATGATTTTGTGTCGTTCTTGCGTTCTGTGTGTTTTCGCAAAGAGAGCACACCCATCCAATTTCCCCCCGGATCAATCGTTGCACCATGGCCTGCAATGATTGATCAAGGGTGGGCCCATGAACGCTATACAACGCAATGACCAGGCGCAAAACCTCGGCCTGCTGTTCCTGCGGGTCACCGGCGGCTTGTTTCTGCTGTTCGTCCATGGCTTGCCCAAGCTGCTGGACTTCACTGTGCAACTGCAACAGATCGAGGACCCGTTCCACCTCGGTGCCCACCTCACTTTGATTCTGGCGATCTTCGCCGAAGTCCTCTGCCCACTGCTGATCGTCGCCGGGGTGCTGGCGCGTCTGGCGTGCTTGCCTATTCTGTTTGTGCTGCTGGTGGCGTTGCTGGTCGTGCATCCGCAATGGAGTGTGGCCGAAGGGCAGTTCGGCTGGTTGCTGCTGATCCTCTTCACCACTGTTCTGATCGCCGGGCCGGGACGGCTGGCGCTCAATGTTCGTTTGCCCGGAGTGCTCCGTTATGCCTGATGCCCAGAACCCGAAAAAACCGGGACCCGAAGAAACCGTGACGCTGATCGTCAAGCACCGGGTCAAGGCCGGTTTCGAACAGCCGTACGAAGCGTGGCTGCGCAATATCGTCAGCGTGGCGGGGCGCGAAGAAGGGCATCTTGGCGTGGATGTTATGCGCAGCCAGCAGGGCGGGCTCGCGCTGTTCACCTGCGTGCTGCGTTACTGCTCGACCGACGCGATGCAGCGCTGGCTCGACTCGCCGCAACGTCAGAAGCTGATCGATGAAGCCGCGCCCATGCTCGCCGACGGCGACCAGACCGAAGTCAACGCAGCCAACGAATTCTGGTTCACGCCGCTGGCCGAGGCCGGGTCGCCGCCACCGCGCTGGAAGCAGGCCGTGGTGACGCTGCTGGTGATCCTGCCGCACACCTTGCTGGTGCCGCTGATCTGGGGGCCGCTGCTGCAACTCAATGCGTTCCTGTCCAACTACGTGGTCGCCACGTTCCTGATCACCCTGACCATCGTGGTGTCGGTGGTCTACGTGTGCATGCCGGCCGCCACCCGATTGTTCGCGCCATGGCTGACCGCCAGTCAGCCCCATGAACACCTGGAATCCAACGCCAACCCGCCGCGCTGAAGCGGTGGGTCCGGGCTTCGTTTCACTTATCTCGAAGGAACTGCGATGAACGCCGATCTGATTCTGTTCAATGGCCAATTTCATACGGTAGACCGCGAAAAACCTCTCGCCAGTGCGGTGGCGATCAAGGACGGACGCTTTGTTGTCGTCGGTAACGATACGCAGGCCATGGCCCTGCGCGGCGCCGGTACGCAAGTGGTCGATCTCAAGGGTCGCTGTGTGATTCCCGGGCTCAACGACTCGCACTTGCACCTGATCCGTGGCGGCCTGAACTACAACCTCGAACTGCGTTGGGAAGGCGTGCCGTCGCTGGCCGATGCGCTGCGCATGCTCAAGGATCAGGCTGACCGCACGCCGACCCCGCAATGGGTGCGCGTGGTGGGTGGCTGGAACGAATTCCAGTTCGCCGAAAAGCGCATGCCGACCCTCGAAGAAATCAACCAGGCGGCGCCGGACACCCCGGTGTTCATCCTGCACCTGTATGACCGTGCGCTGCTCAACCGCGCCGCGTTGCGCGTCGCCGGCTACACCCGCGACACGCCGAACCCGCCGGGCGGCGAGATCGTGCGCGATGCCAACGGCAACCCGACCGGCATGCTGGTGGCGCGGCCGAACGCGATGATTCTGTACTCGACCCTGGCCAAGGGGCCGAAGCTGCCGCTGGAGTATCAGGTCAACTCGACCCGTCAGTTCATGCGCGAGCTCAATCGCCTCGGTCTGACCAGCGCCATCGATGCCGGCGGCGGTTTCCAGAACTACCCGGACGATTATCAGGTGATCGAACAACTGGCCAAAGACGACCAGTTGACCGTGCGCATCGCCTACAACCTCTTCACCCAGAAACCGAAGGAAGAGCTGACCGATTTCCAGAACTGGACCGGCAGCGTCAAGTTGCATCAGGGCGATGACTTCCTGCGCCACAACGGCGCTGGCGAGATGCTGGTGTTCTCGGCGGCGGACTTCGAAGACTTCCTCGAACCGCGCCCGGACCTGCCGCAGACCATGGAGCAGGAGTTGGAGCCGGTGGTACGCCATCTGGTCGAACAGCGCTGGCCGTTCCGTCTGCACGCGACCTACAACGAATCCATCAGTCGCATGCTCGATGTGTTCGAGAAGGTCAACCGCGACATTCCGTTCAACGGCTTGCCGTGGTTCTTCGACCACGCCGAAACCATCACCCCGCAGAACATCGAACGGGTGAGGGCGCTGGGCGGTGGTATCGCGATTCAGGATCGCATGGCGTTCCAGGGCGAATACTTCGTTGATCGCTATGGCAAACAGGCTGCCAAAGCCACACCACCGATCAAACGCATGCTCGCCGAAGGCGTGCCGGTCGGCGCGGGCACCGATGCCACTCGTGTTTCCAGCTACAACCCGTGGACTTCGCTGTACTGGATGGTCAGCGGTCGCACCGTTGGCGGTCTGGCACTGTACGAAGAAGGTTTGCCACGCACCACCGCGCTGGAACTGTTCACCCACGGCAGCGCCTGGTTCTCGTCCGAGCAGGGCAAGAAAGGCCAGATCAAGGTCGGGCAACTGGCGGATCTGGCAGCGCTGAGCGCGGATTTCTTCCATGTCGAGGAAGAAGCGATCAAGTGGATCGAGTCGGTGCTGACCGTGGTCGGCGGCAAGATCGTGTACGCCGCTGGCGACTTCGAAGACCTCGGCCCACGTTCGCTGCCGGTGCTGCCGGACTGGTCGCCAGTGGTGAAGGTGCCGGGCCACTGGCGCCCGAATTCGCCATTGCAGGCGCAGGTGCATCAATGCAGCGGCCCGTGCGCGGTGCATACCCACAGCCATGAAAAAGCGCGGATGTCGAATGCGCCGGTCAGCGATTTCGCCGGTTTCTGGGGCGCGTTCGGTTGCTCCTGCTTCGCTTTCTGATCCTTTGAAAAAGCGCCGTTCTGCGTGAGCGGCGCTCCCCGCAACAACCATCCATCGAGGAGTTTCACATGAGCAACGTTCCTTACAAACGCTTGAACAAAGACGACGCCGTGGTTCTGCTGGTCGATCACCAGACCGGCCTGATCTCGCTGGTGCAGGATTTCTCGCCGAACGAGTTCAAGAACAACGTGCTGGCACTGGGTGACATCGCCAAGTTCTTCAACCTGCCAACCATCCTCACCACCAGTTTCGACAGCGGCCCGAACGGCCCGATCGTGCCTGAACTGAAAGAGCAATTCCCGGACGCGCCATTCATTGCCCGTCCTGGCCAGATCAACGCCTGGGACAACGAAGACTTCGTCAAGGCCATCAAGGCCACCGGCCGCAAGCAACTGATCATCGCCGGTGTGGTGACTGACGTGTGCGTGGCGTTCCCGACCCTGTCGGCCATCGCTGAAGGCTTCGAAGTGTTCGTGGTCACCGACGCTTCCGGCACCTTCAACACCACCGTGCAACAAGCGGCGTGGGCGCGCATGTCGGCTGCCGGCGCGCACCTGCTGAACTGGTTCGCTGTAGCCTGCGAGCTGCAGGGCGACTGGCGCAACGACATGGAAGGCCTGGCGAACCTGCTGTCCCAGCGTCTGCCTAACTACCGCAACCTGATCAACAGCTACACCAAGTTCACTGCCAAGTAATCGGTAGAAGAAAAAAATGCCCGCTGAAGAGCGGGCATTTTTTTGCGGTGTTGATAGGGGGGTATTTCAATTTGAGAACCAGCCCTCACCCCAGCCCTCTCCCGGAGGGAGAGGGGGCCGATTGAGGTGTTTGGGAGAAATACATCGACCTGGAAGTTTTGAGTCGAACTCAGGACCCGAACAGCATGGAGATCTGCCCCCTTTCCCCCTCGCCCCCCTGGGGGAGAGGGCTGGGGTGAGGGGGTAGATCTTGAAGGTGGCAACGATTCTGAACCCGCAAACATTATCGCTTCTGCAACCACCCCAAAAACCCGCCCTTGCGAACCGGCACAGGCTTGGCCATCAACGCCAGCCGACTGTTCTGCTGCCGCACCGCCTGCAACTTGTTCAACGCCTGGCCCACTTCACTGCGCTGCTCCATGCACTGGCGAGTCAGGTTCTTGTCGAGGCGATAAATGATCGAGGACGTCAGTGCGGTAAACGTCGCCTGCGAAGGCGTATCCGCGAGGATGCTTTGCTCGCCCATGACCTCGCTTGGCCCCATGCGCCCAGCCTCGGTGAAACCGTTGCCATCCGGCACGCTGGCGCTGACCACGCCGGTGGCGATCACGAACAGGCTGTCCGGCACTTCCTCAAGATCAAGCACCACCTGCCCGGCGCTGTACTGCTGCGCGACCATCGATTCGGCGAGGCGATCGCGTTCTTCATGGCTGAGCGAGCGGAAGATTTTCACTTCATCGAGCAAGGCACGGGCGCGGGTCGAAGGTTCGATCACGCCATCGGGGTGGCGCGAAATGCCGGCCGCTTCGAGATGACGGTGGGCGAGGTCGAACAGTTGATTGCGCACCTCACCTTTCTTGCCCAGTTCAGCGATAAAACCGCTGGCCACGTATTCCGACATTTCTTCGCCGGCCTCTTTCAGTACTGCTTTGGGCGCCGGCGTCAGCAGCAGGCTGCTGCTGCCTTGCAGCGTGCGGTCGAGGGCGTCCAGCACGCGGCGCGGACGGATGTGGTTCGGCACCTTGATGCTGATCGACACGCCATGCAGGTTGGTCGGGCGGCTGAGGTTGACGATCTTGGCCTTGGCCGCCACCGAGTTCGGCACTACGGCCAGGGTTCCGGCGCCGGTCAGCAGATGTGTGGCGCGCCAGTCGATGTCGAGCACCTTGCCTTCGACGCCGTCGATCACCACAAAATCGTCCACCTGATACGGCTTGGTGGTGTTGAGCACGATGCCCGAGAACACGTCGCTCAAGGTGCTTTGCAGCGCCAGACCGACCACGATGGCGAACACCCCGGAGGTGGCGAGCAGGCCTTTCACCGGCAGCTCCAGCACATAACCGGCCGCTGCGACGATGGCCGCCAGAAACACCAGCGCACCGATCACGTCCTGCAACAGCCGGCCGCTGTGGCCGATGCGGCGCATCAGGATCAGGCCGATCACTTCGGTCAGCGCCCGCGCGGCGTACAGCCACCAGAAAATCCCCAGGGCCGTTGCGCCAAGCTGGGCAACCGGGTCATCGGCAAACAACGGCGCCTGCAACGGGCTGACGCCGGCATTGATGATCAGCGCGCTGAAGGCCAGAAACAGCACCAGCCGCACACCGACCCGTTGCGCACGATGCTTGAACGGCGCGAGGTGCCAGAGCAGGGCGTCGAGCACCAGCAACAGGGCGCTCCAGGACAGCAGGTGGGCAGAAAAAAGGCTCATGGGATGAACTCCGGCGGGCACCAAAGAAAACGCCACACCCGAAGGTGTGGCGAGTGGCTGGACTCAGTTCAGATGGGTCTTCAGTTCTGCCGCGGCCTGACGCACGGCGGCCTTCACTTCAGGTATGCCGTTCAGCGGGTTGAGCAGGCCGAAGTCGTGAATCATCCCGTTGTAGCGCACCGAGGTCACCGGCACACCCGCCGCGTCGAGATGACGGGCGTAGCCTTCGCCTTCGTCACGCAGCACGTCGAACTCGGCGGTCTGCACCAGCGCGGCGGGCAGGCCCTTGAGCTGTTCGGCGCTGGCGTTGAGCGGCGAGGCGTGGATCTGCGCGCGCTCGGCCGGGTTGGTGGTGTAGTTGTCCCAGAACCACTGCATCATGCCCTTGGTCAGGAAGTGGCCCTCGGCAAATTGCTGGTACGAGCCGTTATCGAACCCGGCGTTGGTCACCGGCCACATCAGCAACTGGAAGCGCAGGGCCGGGGATTTCTGTTCCTTGGCCATCAGCGCCACGACCGCCGCCATGTTGCCGCCGACGCTGTTGCCGGCCACCGCCAGACGCTTGCCGTCGACACCGATCTCCTTGCCGTGCTCCGCCACCCACTTCGTCGCGGCGTAAGCCTGATTGATCGCCGTCGGGTACTGTGCTTCCGGCGACGGCGTGTAATCGACATACACCGCGACCGCGCCAGAACCCACCACCAGATCACGAATCAAGCGTTGGTGCGTCGGGTAGTCGCCCAGTACCCAGCCGCCACCGTGAAAGAACATGAACACCGGCAGATCGCCCTTGACCTTGGCCGGGCGCACCACTTTCAGGTTGATCGTCTGGCCGTCGACCTTGATCGCCTTGTCGCTGACTTCAACACCGGACAGATCAACCTTCACCGAAGCCTGGGCGCCGGTCAGCACCGCACGGGCGTCTTTCGGGCTCAGTTGCTCCAGCGGTTTGCCGCCGCCGGCGGCGAGGGCATCGAGGAAGGCCTGGGTGGTGTGTTCGACCCCAGTGCCTTCGGCGGCGAAGGCGTTGCCGATGGACAGGGCGAGGAGGGAAGCGGCGAGGGTTTTCTTGATGTTCATGTGCAATTCCTTTTTAAGTCGTTTGAGTTTTTGTATGCCTTGGGATCGGGCTGCTGTGGCGCTGGGCTTCAGGCCTCAGCAACACCGTGAGCACAGATTAATGAGGTGCCGGAAAGTGAAAAAGCGGCTATAAAGCGTTTAACTGTCAACCAGAGAGTGACAATGAACCCGTTCGAAGACATGCGTATTTTTTGCCAGGTCATGGACTCCGGCAGCTTCACGGCGGCGGCCGATCAGTTGGGCCTGTCCAAGCAGTTCGTCAGCCGCCGGTTGATGCAGCTGGAGGAGCGCCTTGGCGTGCGTTTGCTCAACCGCTCGACCCGGCGCCTGGACGTGACGCCGCTGGGCCAGAGCTATTACGAATCGGCGCTGCGTTTGCTCGGTGAAGTGGAATCGGTGGAGCAGGGCATCGCCGGGCAGACCGCCGAGCCGCGGGGGGCGATTCGCGTGAGTGCGCCGCTGTCGTTTGCGCTGGCGCATCTGGGCTGTTTGCTGCCACCGTTTTTGCAGCGTTATCGCGAGGTCACGGTGGAGGTGGACCTGAGCGACCGGCCGGTGGATCTGCTGGGCGAGGGCTACGACCTGGCGCTGCGCATCGGCGTGCTGGAAGATTCGACCCTGATTGCCCGTCGCATTGCCGCCATCGAGCGGGTGTATTGCGCCAGTCCTGGGTATCTGGCCGAGCGTGGCACACCGCTCAAACCGGAAGACCTGCTCAGTCACGACTGCCTGCCATACGGCCACGGACGTTCGGTGCAATGGCGGTTCAACGCGGGGCAGGGCAAGCCGCAACTGGTGAATGTCACCGGGCGGATGCGGGTCAACAATGGTGAGTTGCTCAGGGATGCGGCGGTGGCGGGGATGGGGATTACTTATCTGCCGACGTTCATTGTCGGCGCGGCGCTGAAGGATGGGCGGCTGGTGCCGGTGCTTGATGATTTGCGTCCGGAGCCGCTGATTCTGTCTGCGGTGTACCCGCAACATCGTCAGGCATCGCGGCCGGTGCAGGCGTTGATCGAGTTTTTGCGCGAGCGGCTGGATCAGACAAAAGGCGTTTTGTAGGCGCTACAAAACATTGTGGGAGCGGGCTTGCTCGCGAAAACGTCAGGTCTGTCATTCCTGTATTGACTGATCCACCGCTTTCGCGAGCAAGCCCGCTCCCACAGGGGTAGGGCGTTTCAAGGTGATTTAGTTGGCGCGCTTGTCATCACCCGGCTCGCCGCCAACGTGTACACCATGGTCATCGCCGGCCTCGCCTGCGCGGTGTACGCCATGGTCATCGCCGATTTCACCGGCCCGATGAACGCCATGATCGTCGCCCGCTTCGGCGTGGGTGCCGTTGCGTCCTGAAGAAGCGCTGTCACCGGAATGGCCCGAGCCATGGTCGCTACCGCTGTGGCCGCTGTTTCCACCGCCGCCACTGCCACTGTTGCCACCACTGCCGCCGCCACCGTGGCTACCGCCATTGCCGCCGCCGCCACTGCCACCGTTGCCGCCGCCACCGCCTCCACCACCGCCCCCATTTCCGCCGCCACCACCGCCACTACCTCCGCCGCCGCCACCACCGCTTCCTCCACCCCCACTTCCACCTTCCTTGGCCTGAACGCTGGACACCCCGGACAGGTTGTCCGGGATCAATACGGTGGACGCCGACAGGACTGCGCCGATGGCCATTGCGAGCATGAGCTTTTGAATGTGCATATCGTTCTCCGTCTTTGTTGTCTTTGTTGTCTTTGTTGTCTTTGTTGTCTTGGTTGGGAACGTGGATGTGTCTTGTTTGTGTGTGAACCGACCCGTTCCCGAGGTCAGTGGATACTCGAAGCCAGTTCGAAGATGGGGATGTACATCAGGATCACGATCACCCCGATCAACAGGCCGATGAAGGTCATGAGCAGCGGTTCGAACAGGCGCACGAACCACTCGATCCAGCGGCTGATTTCCTCGTCGTAGAAATCGGCGCTGCGCTCCATCATCTGCCCCAGGTTGCCGGACTGTTCGCCGGCGCGCAGCAGGCGCAGGGACACCGGTGTCACCAGTCGATTGAGCTCCAGCGCAGTGGACAGCGACTGCCCCTCGCGCACCCGCTCGCAGGCCTGGTCCAGACGTGCCCGCGAGGCCACGGTGAGCAGACCGCGCACCATGCCCATGGCGGTCACCAGCGGAATCCCGCCTTGCAGCAGAATTCCCAGCGAGCGATAAAACCGCGCCAGCTCATACATGAAGATCCGCTGGTGCACGGCGGGCAGTTTCTCCACCAGCCGATCCAGCCCACGGCGAAACGCCGGTTGTTTCTGCAACACGGCGAGAGCGGTAATGATCGCCGCCAGAATCCCGAAGAGCTCAGCCTGGTGGGCGTGCAAAAACATGCCGCTGCTCATGAGCATCTGTGACAGCCATGGCAGGTTCGAGCCCAGCCCTTCGAACACCAGACTGAAGCGCGGCACCACATAACCCATCAGAAACAGCACCACGCCACCGCCGACCACCAACAACAGCAACGGGTAGATCGAGGCACTGACGATCTTCTGCCGCACCTCGTCCATGCGCTGGCGATAGCTGACATAACGCCCCAGCGCATCGCCGACCGCGCCGGTCTTCTCGCTGGACTGCACCAGCGCCACGTACAGCGGCGGAAAAACCCCCGACAACTGAGCCAACGCCTGGGAGAACGATTTGCCCTCGTACAGCAACCGCACCAGTTCAGTCAGGGTTTTGCGGGCAGCGGGGGCGGATTCTTTTTCTGCCAGGCTTTCCAGTGCATCGATCAACGGCAGGCCGGCGTTGAGCAGCGTGGTCAGCTCCTGACTGAACAGCACCAGGTTGAAAGTTTCACGCTTACTCAGTCGCAGCGACCGCCAGTGACGCTCGGCGTGCAGGCTGACCACGCGCAAACCCTGATCCTCGGCGATGCGTCGCGCTTCGCTGTGACCGGGCGCCTCGATGTTCAGCGACACCACGCCTGCCTTGCCCACTGCCTTCAGATGAAAACGCATGCCGTGTGCTCCGCTCATTGCCAGTTGGTGACTTCGGCGTTTTCGCCTTCGCCGCCGGGCTGGCCGTCCTTGCCCATCGAGAGCAAGTCGTACTCGGCGTTTTCGCCGGGATAGCGGTAGGTGTAATTACGGCCCCACGGGTCCTGCGGGAGCTTTTTCTGCAAGTACGGGCCGGTCCATTTCGCCTCGTCGCTCGGCGCGGTGACCAGCGCCTGCAAACCTTGTTCGGTGGACGGGTAGTGGCCGACTTCCAGCCGATACAAGTCCAGCGCCTTGCCCAGGCCTTCGATCTGCGCCTTGGCGACTTTCACCTCGGAGCGCCCCAGCTGAGCGAAATATTTGGGCGCGACGATCCCGGCCAACAGGCCGAGCACCACCAGCACCACGAGCAATTCGAGCAGGGTGAAACCCCGTTGGGCGCGCGGACGAACATGCAGCTTCATGATGACCTCCGGTGAGTGGCAGCCGAGTCGCCCCAGGGCTTATGCAATTGCCATGCTCAGCCCCCGATAAATCCTGCGTTCGGGTTGGAGCCCTTGTATTACGGGCCTCTCGAGAGTCGGCACAGTGCTTGCGTACGGCTGAATCACGACAGGTCAGTGGGGCATTTCCCCCAATTTTCCGGGCCTGTCAGGGGAGGCCCAATGCTCAATCCAATCTGCGCAGGACTGCTTGGCTGCATGCTGCTGACCGGCATCGCCGAAGCTGATGTGTTTGTCTCCGTGGACACCCGGGGCGGTTATGTACTGTCCAACGTTCACCGTCCCGGACGCACCTACGAACGGGTGATTCACGAGGCGCAAATGCCCGTGGTCAGCCTCGATCAACAACCGCAGTTGATCGCCAACCAGCCTTACGCCGAGCTGGTGTCGGCCGCCGCTGCAGCCAATCACTTGCCCGAAGCACTGCTGCACGCGGTGATCAACGCCGAGTCGAACTACAACCCCGGCGCGACATCGCCCAAAGGGGCCGGCGGGTTGATGCAACTGATGCCCGACACCGCCCGGGAACTGGGGGTGACCGATGTCTACGACCCCCGGGCCAATATTCAGGGCGGGGCCCGGTATCTGAAGCGCCTGATGACCCTGTTCGACAACGACATCACTTTGGCCGTGGCGGCCTACAACGCCGGCCCCGACGCGGTGTTGAGCCGTGGGCGGGTGATCCCGCCGTTCGCTGAAACCCAGCGTTATGTGCCCAGCGTCCTGCGCCAGTACCGGCGTTTGCAGGGGCTGGCGGCGGACGCGCCGTTGTAAACCTTCAACCCGGTTTTCCCCACTTTCGGGGCAAATCCGCCGGGTCGGAAAAACGGGGAATCGGGTGGGGAAAATCCCCCGGACTCTCAAATGGTTTCTGTAACTGATTGATCCGTAATGCAAAATTTTGTGGCATGCGGATTGCTCCAGCGGGTTTGTCGAGAATCATTCCCTGTGAGCACCCACTGCGAGGTTTCCGATCATGGTTGGCATTCACCACGCATCGTCTCTGTTGAACTGGCTGCTGTTGCTGGCGTCGATGCTCAGCGTCGAACTGGCCAGCGCCGCTGTACGCTGCGAGCGCAATCTGGTGGCCAATGTGGTCGCCTTCGATCAACCGCTGATGTTCAACCGCCTCGGTGCGCAGAACGTCAACGGGATGATGTTCGCGTTGCGCCGCGATGTGGTCGATGACCATGACGTCTCGCTGGCCTATGGCGGCAGCGCGGTGCCGGGCAAGGTGTCGCTGCGTGCGGACAAGCGTCCACGGCCGCTGGTGCTGCGGGTGGCCGCCGGTGATTGCCTGACGATCAACCTGCAGAACCTGCTCGATTACCAGGCCAACCCGAACAAGCATTTCGAAGGGCCTGAAGGCGAGGAGGGCACCGAGAACGCCAGTGGCGCCGATGCCTTCAAGGTCGACGAACAGGTCGCCGACCGCCATGTCGGTTTCCAGGTCAACGGCCTGCAAGCGGTGAACAGCATCGACGACATTTCCTCCTACACCGGGCGTAACGCCAACACCCTGGTGCCGCCGGGGGCGAGCCGTTCTTATGTTCTGTACGCCGAGCGGGAAGGGGCGTTCGCCGTCAGCAGCCGTGGCGCGACATTCGGCGGGGAGGGCGCGGCCGGCAACGTCGCCAATGGCCTGTTCGGCCAGGTCGTGGTGGTGCCGAAGTCGGGACGCACCTATCGCAACACCCTCACCGAAGAAGAAATGCGTCTGGCAACCACCGGCCGCACACCGGCCGGTCACCCCATCGTCGATTACCAGGCCCGCTACCCGCAGCGCGAACCGTGGTTGCGTGAAGGCAAGGCCGGCACGCCGATCATCAGCATGGTCGACGGCAACGAAATCATCTCCAGCGAAAGCGACGCAATCGTCATGGGCAGCAACGCCGATGGCAGTTTTGCGCCCAGCACCTATCCGCTGGAATCGGTGGGCAAACGCAACCCGGCGATCCCCAACCGCCTCGAGCCGTTTCGCGATTTCGCTTCGCAGTTCCAGGACGAAACCGCCGCCACCCAGGCCTTCCCCGCCTACTGGGCCGATCCGGTCATGGCCCATGTGCTGGAGCCGACCCGCGACTCGTTCATGATCAACTACGGTTCCGGCGGCATGGGCGCTGAAGTGGTCGCCAACCGCTTGGGCGTGGGCCCGATGCACGATTGCCTGTCGTGCGCCTACGAAGAATTCTTCCTCAGCTCGCACACCGTCGGTGACGTGGCGATGCTGGTGGACGTGCCGGCCAATACCGGGCTTGAGAACATCGCCCCCGGCCAGACACCCAGCGCCGATCAGGTCGGCGTCAAGGCCACCATGGCCCTGTATCCGTCGGAGCCATCGAACGTCAACCACAGCTACATCGGTGACTTCGTCAAATTCCGCAACACCCACAACGGCCACGAGCAGCACATCTTCCACCTGCACGGCCATCAGTGGCTGTTCAACCCCAACGACGACAACTCCGACTACGTCGATGCCCAAGGCATCGGTCCAGGCGCCGGCTATACCTACGAAATCGCCAACGGTGGTTCCGGCAACCGCAATCGGGTAGCCGGCGATGCGATCTATCACTGCCACTTCTACCCGCATTTCGCCCAGGGCATGTGGTCGATGTGGCGGGTGCACGATGTGTTCGAAGAAGGCACCCGGCTGGAAGTCTCGCAACAGGGCGCCGATGGTTATCACAGCGAACCTTACGCACTGCGCAGCGGTAAACCGGCCGCCGGTGCCCGCGCCTTGCCGGATGGCGAGATCATCGCCGGCACGCCGATTCCTGCCGTCGTGCCGCTGCCCGGCAAAGCCATGGCCCCGATGCCGGGCAAAGTGGTGGTGGTGCCGAAAATCGGTGAAACCCTGGTCGCCGGCCACGATGAGGAAGAAGAGGGCGATGACGACGGCGAACACCATGGCGGTAACGGTGGTTCGCAAGCCATTGGCTCACTGGCACTGGTCGATCGCAGCGAAGCCAACCGCAACGCCGACGGCAGCCTGAAAAACCCTGGCTATCCGTTCTGGATCGGCGGCATGGAAAGTTCGGTGGGGCAGCGTCCACCCACCCCACCGCTGGACATGCTCGACGCCGCCACCGCGCAATTGTTGAAAGCCAGCGGCAAAGCGCTGTGGGCCAACCTTGACCCGAATCAGTCCGGCGGCTGGGACGGCGGCTTGCAGCGTCACACCCTCGATGGTGTATCAGCCGGAGGCGCGGCGCACACCGTGACCACCTCGCTGGACTTCTCCAAGGAAGTCACCCGCGCCAAACCGATCTACCTGCCCGAAGAGGGCACTGAAGTGGAACAGGCCGCGATGGCATTCCACGCGAAAAAGGATCACCCAAGCTTTGCCTTGCTGCCCGGCAATCAGATCGTGGCCAAGGCCTTTCGCACCAACGGCGCCTTGCCGATGGCCGGCGCGCCGTACTACGAACCGTGCATGGACGACCGGCAAAAACGCCTGACCAGCAGCGCCGGCAGCGGTGAGTTCGCCAGCGGCGACCGGCTGGACGGCATGTCCTTCGTCGGCGCCTCGACCTTCACCGCCGACCGGCCACGGATCTACAAGGCCGCCAACATTCAGTTCGACGCGGTCTACAACAAGGTCGGCTATCACTTCCCGCAAGCCCGGATTCTGGCGCTGTGGGAAGACGCCTGGCCGGTGATCACCAAGCAGCGTCCGCCAGAGCCGCTGGTGATGCGCATGAACACCTTCGACTGCGTGCAATACCAGCAAACCAACCTGGTGCCCGCCACCTACGAGATGGACGACTATCAGGTGCGCACGCCGACCGACGTGATCGGCCAGCACATTCACCTGCCGAAGTGGGACCTGACCTCCGCCGACGGTTCTTCCAACGGCTGGAACTACGAGGACGGCGTGCTCTCTCCGGGCGCCGTTCAGGAACGCATTCACGCGATCCGCGAATTCAACCAGTGCGAGGGCACCGACCCGCGCGACGGCACCCAGGCCTGCCCGAAAGCCAAGGCGCATCCGTTCTTCGGGCAGTTCGGGCGCAGTGACTGGATGGGCGCGCGCACGGCCATGCAACGCTGGTTTGTCGACCCGGTGGTCAACGCCAAGGGCGTGGATCGTGGGCTGGGCACCATCTTCACCCACGACCACCTCGGCCCATCGACTCACCAGCAGATCGGCCTGTATGCCACGGTGCTGGCGGAACCGGCCGGTTCCACCTGGTTCCACGCCGAAACCGGCGAGCCTCTGTACAGCGGCGCACGCCAGGACGGCGGGCCGACTTCATGGCAGGCGGTGATCAACACCGGCGACCTCGACGGCGACGGCAAGAACGACAGCTTCCGTGAGTTCTTCCTCGAATACAGCGACTTCCAGCATGCCTATGAAGCCGGTGTGTACGTGGGCGCCGGCCCCAACGGCGTGCCGAATCCGCAAGCCTTCCCGGCCACCGCCGACAGCTTCCGCTACGCGATCAACCCGCCGGTGCGCAACAACGCCAGCACCCTGCTCGAAGGCGTGCTGGAAGTGCAGGGCGGTCAGGTGCCGGGCTGCCCGAGCCGGCCTTGCCCGCAAGCGATCTCCGTGGATGATCCGGGCATGTTCGTCGTCAACTATCGCAACGAGCCCCTGGCCCTGCGGGTCTACGACCCGAACAAGGTCGGCCCGGACGGCAAGCGCGGCATGCAGGCCGACGGCCTCGGCGGCGATCTGGCGTACGCCATGCAAAGCCGCACCGACCGGGCGATCCCGGCGATGAACCTGGCGCCGAACCTGGTGACGGCAGCCACCGGTCCGACCGGCGGCACCACGCTGTTCCCGCCGCACATCAACAAGGGCGGCAGCGAGCCGGGCGATCCGTTCACCCCGATGCTGCGTACCTACACCGGCGACAACGTGCGTCTGCGGGTGCATGCCGGCGGCCACGAGGAAGAGCACAACGTCACCCTGCACGGCGTGAAATGGCTGCAGAGCGGTTCCGGTTTCGGCAACAGCTCCAACTCCGGCTGGCGCGCCTCGCAGATGATCGGCATCTCCGAACAGATGGGCTTCATCGCACCTGTGTCGATGTTGTCCAGCTCCGCTGCGACCACCGGTGACTATCTGTACTCGATGGACGCTTCGATCGAAGGCTACTGGAGCGGGATCTGGGGGGTGATGCGCAACTACACGGCCAAACGCAATGACCTGTTCGCCATCCCCAACAACCCGAGTCCGGCCGGCATGCGCAACACCGTGGCGTTCGAAGGCAGTTGCCCACGGATCAGCGCCAACCCCAACGGCATCGGCACCCGGCCGACGGTGCAGCGCAACTATGAAGTGGTCGCCGCGCTGGCCAACGACATCCTCGGCAATCCGCTGGGCCTGAGCATCGGCGATTCGGCCGGGCTCGGTCAGCATGTCGGCGGGCCGCTGAATCCGGCGGGCGGCACCCTGGTGCTGAACTCGCGCACGGTGAGCATCCCGCAAGTCACGGTGACTGATCCGGAGGACGGCGAGACCATCACCATCGGTGGCCAGAGCGGGCCGCTGCATGATCCGACGGCGATCCTGTACGTGCGTAAATCCGACCTCGATCCGGTCACCGGCAAGCTCAAACCCGGCATTGCGGTCGAACCGCTGGTGCTGCGCGCAGCGGCCGGGGACTGCATCAACATCACCCTGGAAAACCGTCTGCCGAGCGTGATGCCGGACCTGACCCAGACCGCAGTGATGCTAGGCATGGTCAAGCGCGACCGCAACAGCGGCCTGGGCTCGACCACCTTCAGCAACAACCTGATGCGGCCGTCCAGCCACGTGGGGCTGCACGCCCAACTGCTGGCCTACGACATCACCAAATCCGACGGCACCAACGTCGGCGCCAACCCGACCCAGACCGTGCCACCACGGGTTGGCAGCAGCGGCGCCTACCCGACCCGGACCTATCAGTACTACGCCGGGCACCTGGAGCGTGAAGGCAAACCAGTCACGCAACTGGGGCGCAGTGTCGACAACATCAACGCCACGGCCGTGGAGTTCGGTGGCCTGAATTTCACTCCGGCGGATGTGATCAAGCAACCGCAAAAAGGCCTGGGTGGGGCGATGAGCATCCTGCCGATCGGCGCGACCTGGGTCGACGATGCGCGCAAGGTCAACGCCACGGTCACCGCACCGGGGCAGACGACTTACCGCGACTTCGCGATGGTCTGGCACAAGGCGCTGAACACCCGTTGGGCCAATGGCCGGCCGGTCGAAGGCATCGCTGCCGAGGGCTTCGGTGTGCCGACCGATCCGCAGGACAACTCGAGCATGGCGATCAACTACAAGACTGAACCTTTGTGGTACCGCTTCGGCCTCGCCCCGGATGCGCCGTTCGGCCATGCCGATGGCGCGGGTTACGGCGACATGAGCAACGCGCACATGGCCTACAGCAATGCGCTGGTGGGGGGCGATCCGCAGACGCCGGTGCTGTATGCCAAACCGGGTCAGCCGTTGCGTACGCACATCCTGATGCCGAGCGGCGGCAGTCGCGGCACGACGTTCCAGCTCGACGGACACGTCTGGTCGCTCAACCCGTTCCAGGCCGAGAAGAGCGATACCGGTGGCTACCCGATGGGTGCGCCGGGTGTGGGTTCGGTGCGCTTTGGCTACAACCCGATGTCGATGTACATCGGCGCTCACGAAAGCATCCTGCCGGCGGCGCACTTCAGCTTCATGATCCCGAGCGCCGGGGGCAGCAACGCGATACCGGGGGACTACCTGTTCCGCGATTACGGCGCCTATGGCAACACCTCGGGGCTGTGGGGATTGCTGCGGGTGACCAATGAGCCGGAGCCGGCGCCGCCTGCTCAGTAGCTGGAATGCAGTTCCCTTGTGGGAGCCAGCCTGCTGGCGATTGGGATCGATGCGGTTTTGGATGGTGTAGCGTCGAACGCCATCGCGAGCAGGCTCGCTCCCACAGGGGCGGTGGTGTTTCGGACAACGTGTCAGGGGAGAGAGGTATGAACAGGATCATCAACATCATCGGCGTCTGCCTGCTGGCAATGGCCGGCGCGCTGCTCACGCTGAGCGAGATTGCCCTGGCGCAAACCGGCGCCGGGCAGGTGCTGACCCGCGACGGCGTGTCGATCGCCTTCAACCTGAAGCCGCTGGCCAGCGACGGCCAGTTGCGTGAGGGGGAGTTCGCCGACGTGCAATTCCGCGTCACCGACGGCGCGTCCGGCCAGCCGTTGTCTGGCGTGGCGCCGGGGGCGTGGATCGATCCGCAAGCCCTTGCCGCCGATCAGGCCCAGGGCCGTGACCAGAGCTGCAAGTCGCGGGTCGGCACGTTCCTCAAATCCAATATCGGCGCGCGGCCGCTGCTCGACCTCAACAGCTATTTCCTGCTGGTGATGAACCGCGATGCCAGCGTTTCGGTGGTCGATCCGTCAGTCTCGGTCGGCGGTATCACCAGCACCCTGGCGCGGATCGAACTCAAGCAATCGCCGATGGACTGGGTCACGCCCAAGGACAACAAAAGGGTCTTCGTGTCGATGCCGACGGCGGGGGAAGTGGCGGTGATCGACAGCGAGCAATTCAAGGTCATTGACTCGGTGGCCGCCGGCAGCCAACCGGTGCGGGTCGCGCTGCAACCGGACGAGCGCCTGCTGTGGGTCGGCAATAACGCGAGCAAGGTTGAAGAATCCGGGGTCACGGTGATCGACACCCAAAGCCTCAAACCGCTGAAACACCTGGTGACCGGGCGCGGCCACCACGAAATCACGTTCAGCAAGGACAGCCGTTTCGCCTTCGTCAGCAACCGCGACGACGGCACCCTCAGCGTGATCGACATCGCCAGCCTGAGCCTGCTGCAACAGGTCAAGACCGGTTCCAGTCCGTTGTCGGTGGCGTACTCGCCGCTGTCCGGCGCGGTGTATGTGGCCGACGGCAAGGACGGTACCGTTACGGTGATCGACGCCAACAGCCGCGCCGTACGCCGGGTGATCCAGCTGCAACAGGGGCTCGGCCCGATGGGCTTCAGCGCCGATGGCCGTTTTGGCGTGGTGCTGAACACCGTGGAAAACCGCGCCACGGTGATCGATGCGGCCAACGATTCGGCGATCCATGACCTGGAGGTTTCAGCCGAACCCTATCAAGTGGTGTTCACCCAGGCCTATGCCTATGTGCGCGGACTGGCCTCGCCGAAGGTCACGATGATCAATCTGGCGTCGCTGGGCGAAGGGCGTCAGCCGATTACTCAAGGTTTCGAGGCCGGGCCGCAGCCGCCACGGCTGGCCGGAGACCTGCCACTGGCGTCGAGCCTCGCGGTATCGCGCGATGACAACGCGGTGTTCGTGGTCAACCCGGTGGACAACACCACCTATTTCTACGCCGAAGGCATGAACGCGCCGATGTCCGGTTACCCCAACCGGGGGCAAATCGCCCGCGCCGTGCTGGTCATCGACCGCAGCCTGCGCGAAGTGTCGCCGGGGTTGTACAGCGCCCGGGTGAAACTGCCGGCGGCGGGGCGCTTCGACGTGGCGTTCCTGCTCAACCAGCCGAACATCATTCATTGCTTCAGCGCCCAGGTGGCGTCCGACGGCGCGCCGGAAAAACACCTGGGGGCGGCAAAAGTCGAGTTCCTGCTGGACAAGACCGCCGTGGCCCTCAACGACCCTTACGTGGTGCGCTTTCGCATCGTCCAGGGCAAACAGAAGATCCAGCGCAGCGGCGTGACCGACGTGCAGTTGCGCTACTTCCTCGCGCCGACCTCACGGCCCCGTGAAGTGGCCGCACGGGAAGTCGCCGACGGCGTGTACGAAGCGCCGGTGACCCTCGACCGCAGCGGCGCCTGGTACCTGCACGTGCGCGCGGCCTCGCTGGGCGCCGGTTTCGACGACAAGACCTTTGCCAGTGTCCGGGTGCTGCCCGGCCAGACTCAGTGACGAGGAAACGACCATGAACCGATTTGCATCCCGTGGCTTGCTGACCCTGTGCCTGTTGGCCGTCGGTATCCAGCAGGCCAGCGCCCACTCGGCGGACGAGCATGCCGGCCACACCGCCCCGGCCGCCAACAGCCAGGAGCACGCCCAGGTCAAATTCGCCGACGTGCCGCTGCTCGACCAGAACGGCAAGACCGTGCACCTGGAACAGGATCTGGTGCACAACAAGATCGTCGTCATGAGTTTCATCTACACCAGTTGCACCACGGTCTGCCCGGTGGTCTCGTCGATCATGGGCAAGGTTCAGAAACAGCTGGGCTCGCGGGTCGGGGGTGAAGTGCAGCTGGTGTCGATCAGCATCGACCCGCAGCGCGACGACCCGAAACGCTTGCAGGATTACGCCCGCACCTTCCAGAAAGGCCCGGGCTGGAGTTGGCTCACCGGTTCGCCGCAATCGATCACCGCCACCCTCAAGGGTCTCGGCAGTTTCAGCGGCGACTTCAAGAATCACCAGCCGCTGATCCTCGTCGGTGACGGCAACAGCCGTCACTGGATGCGCTACTACGGCTTCACCGATCCGGCACTGCTGGCCAAGGAAGTCGAGAAACTCAGCGGCCTGCGCACCCACGCCAAACACACCGCGATTGCCATGGAGCAACAGCCATGAGAATGCTCGACTGGATCTCCCTGACGATCTGTTTCCTGATTCTCGGCAACGTGGCGTTTGCCCACGAAGGCCATGCGCCCGAGCCCCCGGCGATGGTTGCTGCCGCGCCGGCCAAAGGCACTCATGACGCGAAAACCTGGTTCACCGATACACCGTTGCTGGATCAGCACGGCAACACTCGGCGCTTCTACAGCGACGCGCTGCAAAACCGTGTGGTCCTGCTCAACGTGATCTTCACCCGCTGCAACGATGCCTGCCCGCTGATCACCCGCAAGCTCAAGGAAGTCCGCGAGCTGCTGGGCGACAAGGCCGATGGCATCACCTTCATTTCCCTTACCAGTGATCCGCTGCGCGACACGCCGGCGGTCCTCAAGGCTTACACCTTGAAGCAGGGCGCCGATGACCCTCACTGGCTTTTCCTTACTGGCGACAAGGCGCAGATGGATCTGGTGCTCGGTCGCATCGGCCAGATCGTGCCGACGCCGGAGCAGCACTCGACCCAGTTGATCGTCGGCGACGTCGCCAACAAACGCTGGAGCAAGATCCGTCCCGATGCCCCGGCCGCCGCCATTGCCCAGCGCTTGCAGCTGCTGACAATGCCCGTGGCCGGCCGCTGAGTCCGCGCCATGAACCTCGGCCGTGTCCTCGCCCTGATCCTGCTCGCTGGCGTCAGCTTCGGCGCAGCCGCGTTGCCGCTGACCGATGAAGAAAGCGCCGGCAAGCGCCTGTACCGCGAAGGCCTGTCTGCCAGCGGTGAGCCGATCATGGCGCGGGTCGGCGCGGCGGACGTTTTACTGCCGGCCACCAGCCTGCCGTGCGCCAACTGTCACGGCACCGACGGCCTGGGCCGGCCCGAAGGCGGGGTGCGGCCGCCGGAACTGAACTGGTCGCGACTGACCAGTGTTCATGGTCAGCAGCGGGTCAACGGACGTAGCTACCCGGCGTACACTGACAGCAGCCTGGCGCAGGTGATCCAGCAGGGCCGCGACCCCGGCAACAACCGGCTCGACCCGAGCATGCCGCGGTTCCTGTTGTCGATGAAGGATCAGCGCAACCTCACTGCCTATCTCAAACGCCTGGCCGATGATCGCGATCCCGGGCTCGATGACCAGACCTTGCACCTGGGCACTTTGCTGCCGAGCCAGGGACCGCTGGCCGAGGAGGGCGCCACGGTGGCGGCGGTGCTCAACGGCAGCGTGGCGCGGATCAATCAGGCGGGCGGCATTCATGGCCGGCAACTGCGCCTGACAGTGGTCGATCCCGGCCCGGATCGCACCAGCGCCGAGCAGGCTTTGCAACGGCTGATTGACGAGGAAAAGGTCTTTGCGCTGATCGCGCCGCTGGCCCCGGCGCTGGACAGTGAACTGGCGCCACGTCTGGAGCAGGCCGGGCTGCCGCTGATCGGGCCGTTGTCCTTGATGGGGTCGGTGCAGGCCAGTGCGCAGATCTTTGAACCGCTGCCGGGATTGCGCGAGCAGTTGATCGCCCTGGCCGATTACGCCACCGCCAGCCTGAAAGTGCTGCAAGGGCCGACCTTGATCGCCTATCCCGACGATCCGACTCAAGTGCAGGCCGCGCAGGGGTTGGGACAGTATTTGCAGGATCACGGCTGGCAAAAGGTCCGGCTACAGGCCTACGACCCGGCAGCGGACAGCTTGCCGCTGGGCTCGCGTTCAGTCTTCTACCTGGGCAGCGGCAGCGGTTTCAGTCAACTGGCGGCGGGGCTGCAGCATGCCGGGCAGCTGCCGTACCTTTTCGCGACATCAGGCCAGGTGGCGGGCGACCTGCTGCAAGTGCCCGAGGGCTTTTCCCGGCGCGTCTTCCTGGCCTATCCCTTCGTGCCCAGCGACTGGACCCAGACCGGGCGCATGGCCATGACTTTACTGCGCGAACATCAGGGCCTCGGCGCGCAACATGCGGTGCTGCAAGTCGGCGCTTACGCTTCGATGCTGCTTTTGAGCGAAGCCATGAAACAGGCCGGGCGCGACGCCAGCCGCGAAAAGATGGTGGCGGCCCTCGAAGGTCTGCACGACTTCGATACCGGCCTGACCCCGCGCCTCAACTTCGGCCCCGGACGACGATCGGGCTTGAGTGGGGCGCATGTGGTCACCGTCGATTTACCCGATCAGCGCTTCTATCTGGTCGCGCCTTACAAATCGATTCTCGCGAGCCCCTGAACGGAGGCGCTGATCATGAAGCTCAAAAACCTGTGGTGGCTGCTGGCGTGCTGGTTGCCAATGGCGTTTGCCAATACCGAACCGGTGGCGGCGCGGGTCAATGGCGAGGTGATTTCCGAGCTTCGCCTGGAGCGGTTTTTCGTTGAATACCTGGAAGACCGGGGCCGCGCCGTGGCGAGCATCCGCAGTCCCAAGGCTTACAGACAGTTGCGCCAGGCGGCTCTGGATGTGCTGATCGACAAGGAACTGCTGTGGCAGGAGGCGCAAAAACGTGGCTTGAAGGTTGACGATCAAGCGGTGCAGCGACAGGTCGAGCAGATTCGTGTCGCCATCGGCGGTAGCGAAAGGTTCGTGCGGCGTTTGCAGGACGCGGGCTTCGACGAGGTCTCGTTCACCGAATACACCCGTCGTGAACTGGCAGCGCAGCAGATGTTCGCCGCGTTGATCCGGGCCAACACCTTGCAGGCGCGGCATCTGCTGGTTCGGGTGGCGCCGGATGCGGATGCCGCCACAGACGCGGCGGCACGTCTACGCTTGATGCAGATGCGCGCCGCGGTGGTCGACGGCGCATCGTTCGCCAGCGATGCCGTTCGCTCGCCATTCGGCTGGCATTTGATTTACTTGCCGAACCACTTGGAGGCGGTCGATGTCCCAGGTTTGCAGGGATCTGGAACGGTTCGGGTGCAGCGTGCCCGACAGCAACAGGCCCAGGCTCGTCGCCAGGTGCTCGCGCAATTGCGGGCGCAGAACAGGATCGAACGAATTGACGACGATTGAAGGTTCCCCCCCAATAGTGGGGAATGGCTTCGATGCCCATTCAGGTGCTTCCCCGTTTCTGGGGAACGGGGTGCCGGGACGAGCGGGCATTGTCATCAAATTCAAGGACATGAAGACATAAATTTACCGGCACTCGGCCTGGCATGAAGTGTGCGTTACCTCTTGTGAGGCGCACTCCAGCAGGTTCGGGCAGTTGATGTGAAGAGGCCGGATTTGTAGCTGCAAGGAGTTCACCTTGGTTAACAAAGTACTGGTTGTCGAAGACGAACTGCTGCTTGCACAGAACCTTCAGGATTATCTGTCGGCGCAAGGGCTGGACGTCCGGATTGCACATGACGGCGCAGACGGGATCGGCCAGGCCGCAACCTCTGCTCCCGATGTGGTGGTGTTCGATTACCGCTTGCCCGATATGGAAGGCTTTGAGGTGCTCGACGCTATCCGCCAGAACAGGACGTGTCATTTCGTGCTGATAACGGGTCACCCGACCGCCGAAGTCTGTGAGCGGGCGCGGCAACTGGGGGTCAGTCACATCCTGTTCAAACCGTTTCCACTGGCGGAACTGGCCCGAGCTGTCTGCGACCTTCTGGGGATCCAGCGCGAAGCGAAACCCGGTGCGAGCCCATCCGAAGGCTTCGTCGAACGACGCCAGAGCAGGACCGAGAGCTTCCCGTTGCAGTTGTACGATGGCAGTTGGGTGCTGGCGGATCGCCGACGAAACAGGTCGGAGGCCATGGCACCGGACGACGATCAAATGCTCACCGGGGAGTAATGGCGCGATAGACGTTCCGGCACTCGCCGCAATGGCCTCCCGCGCCGTCAGGGCCCCAGGCCCCGGTGGGAGAGCAAGCCATGGAACGTTTGTCCGTTGTCGTCGAAGCGTTGCAGCCTGCGTGTGCTCCGGCACGCTTTTCCAGTGAACAACTGGCCCAGGCCCGGGCTCGGGCCGGCACCTGCGGAGAACGCGTCCTAGACGCTCTTTGTGTGCTCTGCGAACTGGCGCCGATGCCGTTCATTGCCAGCCTCGGCGCTACCCTGCATTACCCGGTGCTCGACACCGACGCCCTGTTCCAGGCGACGCCGGTGTTCGATCGGGTCACCTTGGCGCAATGCCTCAAACGTGAATTCATCCTGCTGCGACACAACGACGAAGTCATCGGTGTGTTCGCCGACCCCTTCGACACCGCGCGCCTGGCCTGGATCGATGAATGCCTGCATGGCGCACCGCTGTATCTGGTGCATGCCGACGACCTCAAGGCTTATCTGGCCCGCCACGAAGAAAGTTTCCACGCCGTCGAATCGCTCAACGCCCAGGCTGACGCCGGCAGCGAAACCGACACCCTGCAAAGCCTGTCGCTGACCAGCATCAGCGAAGACTCGAGCGTGGTGGTGAAACTGGTCAACTCGACCCTGTACGACGCGCTGAAAATGCACGCCAGCGACATCCACCTCGGCACCACCGGCAACGGTCTGGTGATCAAGTACCGGATCGACGGCGTGCTCAACAACATCAGCAAGATCCAGGGCAGCGAGTTCGCTGAGCAGGTGATTTCCCGGGTCAAGGTCATGGCCGAACTGGACATCGGCGAAAAACGCGTGCCCCAGGACGGACGCTTCAAGATCGGCATCAGCGGCCGGCAGATCGACTTCCGGGTGTCGATCATGCCGAGCATCTTCGGCGAAGACGCGGTGCTGCGGGTGCTCGACAAACAGGACCTGGCCGACAAGGTCTGCGGCGTGCAGCTGCAAGCACTGGGCTTTGAAGACGAAACCCTGCGCCAGCTGCGGCGTCTGGCCGCTGAACCCTACGGCATGGTGCTGGTAACCGGCCCCACCGGCAGCGGCAAGACCACCACGCTGTACGCGATGATCACCGAGATCAACCACGGCGTGGACAAGATCATCACCATCGAAGACCCGGTGGAATATCAGTTGCCCGGCGTGCTGCAGATCCCGGTCAACGAGAAAAAAGGCCTGACCTTCGCCCGCGGCTTGCGCTCGATCCTGCGCCACGACCCGGACAAGATCATGGTCGGCGAGATCCGCGACCCGGACACCGCACAGATCGCCGTGCAATCGGCGCTCACCGGGCACCTGGTGTTCACCACCATCCACGCCAACAACGTGTTCGACGTGATCGGTCGTTTCACTCAAATGGAAATCGACCCCTACAGCCTGGTCTCGGCACTCAACGCGATTCTCGCCCAACGCCTGATCCGGCTGGTGTGCAGCAGTTGCAGCGCACCGGCCACCCCGAGCGACGAGGAACTGCGCGCCTCCGGCCTCGACCCGCACAAGGTCGGCCATTACCACTTTGTCCACGGCAAGGGCTGCGGCCACTGCCGGGGCAGCGGCTATCGCGGACGCACAGCGATTGCCGAGCTGCTGCACCTGGACGACGAACTGCGGCAGATGATCGTCGAGCGTCAACCCATCACCCGGATCAAAGCCCTGGCCTGCGCCCGTGGTTTGCGCCTGTTGCGCGAATCGGCGCTGGAGCTGGTGGAGCACGGTCGGACCACGCTGGAGGAGATCAATCGTGTCACTTTTATCGCGTGATCACTTTATCGCCGTGCTTGGCGCCAGCGGTGTCGGCCTCGGCCAGCGCCGGGGCAGCGACACCCTGTGGCTGGGCAGCGTCGGCTACATCGACGAAGGCTTCCACAGTTACGCGGTGGCGCTGGACACCCTCGATCGCTTGCTCGGCGAACACGCCCGCGCCGGTGCCGAGCTGAGCGTGGTGATCTCCGGGCACTTCAGCCGCTTCTGCCTGGTGCCGTGGAGCGAGCAGATCAGCACGCCAGAGGAACTGCGCGGCTTCGCTCAACTGTGCTTCGAAGACCTGTTCGGCGCGCCGACCCAACCCTGGACGCTGGTGCTGTCCGTGGAGCCTGCGGGGCATGACCGGATTGCCAGTGCCTTGCCGCAGGATTTGCTGGAACGCCTGCGCACGCAGGTCACGGGTCGCGGCCTGCGCCTGCGCTCGGTACAGCCGTACCTGATGACCGCGTTCAACCGCTTCGACAAAAGCCTCGATGCCGGCGACTTCCTGTTCGTGGTCGCCGAGCCACAACGCAGCGTGCTGTTGCTGGCAAGGGAAGGGCGCTGGTCGTCGGTGCGTTCGGTGGGCGGCAGCGACAGTGACGCGGCACTCAGCGCGCTGATCGGTCGCGAACGGCAACTGCAAGCCTCCACCAGCGAACGGGCCTTCAACGTTTATCTGCACGCCCCGGCGCGCCTCGATGCGCAACCGGAGGTGGCGGGGGTGCACCTGCGCACTCTCGAAGACAACTCGATGACCGTGCGTGACGCCTTGTACGTCATGTCCCGGGCGGTGGCCTGACATGCGCGCCCTGAACCTGGACTTCCAGCCCCGCCCGCGTTCCGGCCCGTTGGGCTGGAGCCTGCTCGGCGGCGGCGTGTTGCTTGCGCTGATGTGCTTCGGCCTGCAGCAGCACCTCGGCGATCAGGCCGAACAACAGCAAGGTCACCTGCAACACACCCAGCGCCAGCTCACTGGCGACAGCGGCAGCAAGACAACGCTGAGCCCGGCGGAAACCCGCGAACAGGCGCAGAACCTCGCGGAAATGCGCAAGGTCTCGCAGCAGTTGCGCCGCCCCTGGGAGCGCCTGTTCGCCATGCTCGAAGCCATGCCGCGCGATGACATCGCCTTGCTGACCCTGACCCCGGATGCACGCAAAGGCCAGGTGCGGATCAGCGCCGAAGCGCGGGATCTGCAAGCGATGCTGGATTTCCACAAACGGCTGGAGGCCAGTGACGAGCTGTCCGACGTGTCGCTGCTGAGCCACGAAATCGTCGTCAAATCGCCGGAACAACCGGTGCAATTCAACCTGTCGGCGACCTGGGAGATGGGCGATGCGAATCCCTAGACTGATCGTTCACGAATACCTGCAAGGCCTCGGCGTACCGGGCCTGGCTGGTCTGGCGCTGCTGCTGGTCACGGTTGCCTGGGCACTCGGCGGATTGCTGCCGGGCTGGCAATCGCTGCAACAGCTCAGCCAGCAAACCCAGGAAGCCAGCGAATACCTGGCCAAGGTTGAGGACGGCAGCATCGCCCCGCCCGTGGTGCCGCAGCGTCAGCTCGATGATTTCCGCAACAAGCTGCCGGCCCAGCCGCAGGCCACCGTCGCCATCGACCGCATCTACGCCCTGGCCGCGCAGGAGCACATCACCCTGGCACGCGGCGAATACGCTCTCGGCGTCGATCCCAAGACGCATCTGGCGCGCTACCAGATCCTGTTGCCGGTGCGTGGCAGCTACCCGCAACTGCGCCGTTTCCTGCACGCCTTGCTCGGCCAGTTGCCGGCGGTGGTGGTGGAAGACGTCGAGTTTCAACGCAAGAAGATTGCCGACACCGACCTCAGCGGCCGGATCCGTATGACCCTTTACCTGTCGAGGTCGTGATGAACACCAAGCGCATAACAGGGTGGGTGGCGTTCTTCGGCGTGGCGGCGGCGCTGGCCTGGTTACCGGAATATTTCTCGCCGAGCGACGAAGCGGATTCGACCGAGGTCGCGGTGACCCGCCCGGCAAAAGCCACCGCCCGTGGCGCCTTGCCCGCCAGCAGCGCCAAGGCGAATGCAGCGCCGATCAAGGACCTGAGCCCGGCCGGCGACCTGTTTGCGAGCAAATCCTGGAAGGCCGCACCGACCCTGGCGACGGTCACCGAACAAGCGATCAACCCGACCCCGATGGTGCAAGCCCCGAGCCTGCCACCGGTGCCGTTCCAGTTCGTCGGCCGCCTGCATGACCGCAGCGACCTGCAGGTGTTTTTGCAGGACGGCGAAAAAATCTACGTCGTGCGCAACGGGGATGTGATCGACGACACCTGGAAGATTGCGGCGATTTCCGACGCGGAACTGAGCCTGGTCTACCTGCCTCTGCATTTGTCGCAGACCTTGTCTGTGGGGAGTACGCAATGAACAGATCCCGTTTGCTGATGAGCCTTGGCCTGTGCGCCGGGCTGGCCGCGTGCAGCTCCGCGCAGGTCGCCAACAAAGAGGCCGCCGACCTGATCGAGCAGGGGCAGTACGAGGCGGGCCTGGCCCGGATCGAGGAAGGCTTGCGGGAAAATCCGCGGGACACCGAGCTGCACCTGCTGCTCAACAGTGGCCGCGCCAAGGCGATCACCGCGCTGCTGACCTCCGGTGACACCGACCGCGCCCGCCGCGATTTCGCCTCGGCCCGCACCGCCTACAGCCGGGTGCTGACCATCGAGCCGAACAACCGCCGCGCCCAGGATGCCCTGCGCCAGCTCGACTACCTGCGCAGCATGGACGAGAAACTGGAGCTGGCCCGTGGCGACCTGCGCCGGGGCGACATCTACGGCGCCGACCGCCAGGTCAAACAGATCCTCGAACTCGACCCGAAAAACGACGGCGCACTGGAGCTGCAAGGCAACATCCGTCTGGTGCAGAGCCGCAACGTGATCCAGTACCCGCAACTGCGCACCCGGCTCGATCGCCCGGTGACTCTGGAATTTCGCGACGCCAATCTCAAGACCATTTTCGAAGTGCTGTCGCAGGTCGCCGGCCTGAATTTCATCTTCGACAAGGACCTGCGCCCGGACATGAAAGCCACGATCTTCGTGCGAGACGTACGCATCGAAGACGCCGTGCAACTGCTGCTGCAACAGAACCAGCTGCACCAGAAAGTGGTGAACGAAAACACCTTGCTGATCTTTCCGGACTCGCCGCAGAAGTTGAAGGACTATCAGGAGCTGGTGATGCGCACCTTCTACCTGACCAGCATCGACGCCAACACCGCGCTGAACATGATCAAGACCATGCTCAAGACCCGCGACGTGTTCGTCGACGAACGCCTGAACACCCTGACCATGCGCGACACCGAAGACGCCGTGCGCATGGCCGAGAAACTCCTGCAATCGCAAGACCAGTCCAACCCCGAAGTAGTGCTGGAAGTGGAAGTGATGGAAGTCGCCACCCAGCGCATTCTCGACCTCGGTCTGCAATGGCCAAACACCTTCGGTGTGGTCAACAGCGACGGTTCGGCGGTGAGCATCCTCGATCAACTGAAAGGCATCAACTCCAGCCGGATTTCGATCTCGCCGTCGCCGCAAGCCAAGATCAATGCGCAGGACAACGACATCAACACCCTGGCCAGCCCGGTGATCCGCGTCAGCAACCGCGAACAGGCGCGCATCCACATCGGCCAGCGGGTGCCGATCATCAGCGCCACCTCAGTACCGTCGACTCAAGGCCCGGTGATCACCGAAAGCGTCACTTATCTCGACGTCGGTCTGAAGCTCGAAGTGCAACCGACCGTGCACCTGAACAACGAAGTGGCGATCAAGATCGCCCTGGAAGTGAGTAACGCCACGCCGCTGGAACCGACCCGCCAGGGGACGATCCCGGTGCAGGTCGACACCCGCAACGCCCAGACTTCGCTGCGTCTGCATGACGGCGAAACCCAGATCCTCGCCGGCCTGATGCGCAACGACCACGGCGCCACCGGCAACAAGATTCCGGGCCTCGGCGACATTCCAGGACTGGGCCGTTTGTTCGGCAGCAACAAGGACACCATCGGCAAATCGGAACTGGTGCTGTCGATCACCCCACGGATCGTGCGCAACCTGCCGTACCAGAGCCCGTCGGACATGGAATTCCCCACCGGCACCGAAACCAGCATGCACATCCAGGCGCCGGACCGTTCGCAGAGCTACTCGATGCCAGCGCCTGCCGCGCAGCCTCGTGCAGTCGGTGAAGCGGCCGTGGCCACCACCCGTGTAACCGTCGAGAAGCCTTGATCATGAACGCCTCCCAACGCGGTTTTACCTTGATCGAAGTCGTGGTGACGCTGGCCCTGATCGGCCTGCTGGCCGGCATGGCCGCGCCGCTGACGGAGACCCTGGTACGGCGTGGCAAGGAGCAGGAACTGCGCACCGCGCTGTATCAGATTCGCGATGGCATCGACGCCTACAAGCGTGCCTTCGATGCCGGCTACATCGAGAAATCCCTGAACAGCAGCGGCTATCCGCCGAACCTGAAAGTGCTGGTCGAAGGCGTGCGCGACGTGCGCAGTGCCAAGGGTGCGAAGTTCTACTTTCTGCGCCGGATACCGCGGGATCCGCTGGTGCCGGCCAAACGTGACGACAACGGCGGTTGGGGCCTGCGGGCCTACAACAGTTCGGCCCAGAACCCGCGCGATGGCGAAGACGTGTTCGACGTCTACTCCCTCGCCCGGGGCCATGGCCTCAACGGCATCGCTTACCGCGAGTGGTGATTCTCATGCGCCGGGAAAAGGGGTTTACCTTGCTCGAGCTGATGGTGGTGATGGCGATCATCGCGACCCTGATGACCATCGCCTTGCCACGCTACTTCAACAGCCTCGAGGCCTCGAAAGAGACCACGTTGCACCAGAGCCTGTCGGCCATGCGCGAGGCGCTCGATCACTACTACGGCGACACCGGGCGCTATCCCGACTCCATCGAGCAACTGGTGGAGATGCGTTACCTGCGCAACGCGCCGCTGGACCCGATCACCGAACGCAATGACCAATGGGTGCTGATCGCACCGCCGGACGGTGTGGCGGGCGGCGTCGCCGACATCAAGAGCGGAGCTACCGGGAGGGCGCGTGATGGCAGCCAGTATTCCGAGTGGTAAGCACGTGGAGCAGGGTGGGTTCACCTACCTGGGCGTGCTGTTCCTGATCGTGATCATGGGCATGGGCCTGGCCAGTGCCGGCGAGTTGTGGTCGACCGTGTCGCGCCGCGACCGCGAGAAGCAACTGCTGTGGGTCGGCACCCAGTACGCCCAGGCGCTGCGCAGCTACTACCGCAGTTCGCCGGGTCTGGCGCAGTACCCGAAAGAGCTGGCCGACCTGCTGCAGGACGAACGTTTTCCGGAAGCCCGCCACCATCTGCGCCAGCTCTACCCGGACCCGATCGGCGGCGGCGAATGGGCACTGCAACGGGGTTTCGACGGACGCATCACCGGCATCAACAGTGCCTCCACCGAGGTGCCGTTGAAGCAGGCGGACTTCCCGTCGCAGTGGTCGGATTTCGAAGGCATGCAGCGTTATTCGGACTGGCAGTTCGTGGCCGAGAAAGCTTTTCTCGACGGCACCAACGGCCCGGCGAAGGGCCAGTCGGCATTGCCACAGGCGTTGCAGCCATGAGCCGCCACGTGTGGTGCGCGTTGATCCTCGCGGCCGTGGCGTCTTTCGCCAGCGCCAGCGAAGAAGACGAAATGATGGGCTTCATCGTCGACGACACGATCTCGCACATCGGCCACGACTTTTACTACTCGTTCAGCGAACGCCTGCGCGACACCAGCCGTATGGATTTCAACCTGGTGGTGCGCGAGCGCCCCGACGCGCGCTGGGGGAGCCTTGTGACCGTCGAGTATCAACAACGCCTGGTGTATCGGCGCTTCCTGCCGCCGAACACCGTGGAACTGAAGGACGAGGCCTACGAGGCCGCCGACTCGGTTCGACTGGAGGTCGTCCGGCGCAAGCTGGAAGCCTTGTTGCAGGACACCACCGACCTTGAGAAGGACGAACTATGAACACGACAACGTTCTCACGGCGCAGCGGATTCTGGATCTCGGGGTTGTTGATCGGGCTTGCCAGCGCCGCTGCCGTCCAAGCCACCGAACTGGTCTACACGCCGGTCAACCCGTCGTTCGGCGGTAACCCGCTCAACGGCACTTGGTTGCTCAACAACGCCCAGGCGCAAAACGACCACGACGATCCGGACCTCAAGAAACGCTCGACGGTGGCCGGCACTTCGGCGCTCGAACGCTTCACCAGTCAATTGCAGTCACGGTTGCTGGGGCAACTGCTGGACAACATCTCCACCGGCAACACTGGGAGCCTGTCCACCGACGCTTTTATCGTCAACGTCGTTGATGACTCGGGGGCCCTCACGATCGAGGTGACCGACCGAGCGAGCGGCGAAGTTTCCGAAATTCAGGTGAACGGCCTCAACCCATGACGGGATGACGGTTCCGGGGAGTGATGGACATGAAAAAAATAATTGCGCTAGGGCTGATGTTGGCAGCATTACAAGGGTGCAGTCTGCGCGAGCCGATGCCGGCCGAGCAGGACACCGATACCCCGACCCTGACCCCCAGGGCCTCCACTTATTACGACTTGCTGAAAATGCCGCGACCCAAGGGCCGGCTGATGGCGGTGGTGTACGGCTTCCGTGACCAGACCGGGCAGTACAAACCGACGCCGGCCAGTTCGTTTTCCACCAGCGTCACCCAGGGCGCGGCGTCGATGTTGATGGACGCCATGCAGGCCAGCGGCTGGTTTGTGGTGCTTGAGCGGGAAGGGCTGCAGAACCTGCTGACTGAACGCAAGATCATTCGCGCCTCGCAGAAAAAGCCGAATACGCCGGTGAACATCCAGGGTGAGCTGCCACCGTTGCAGGCGGCGAACATGATGCTCGAGGGCGGGATCATCGCTTACGACACCAACGTGCGCAGCGGTGGGGAAGGGGCGCGGTATCTGGGGATCGATCTGTCCCGTGAGTACCGGGTGGATCAGGTGACTGTGAATTTGCGTGCGGTGGATGTGCGTAGCGGGCAGGTGTTGGCGAATGTGATGACCAGCAAGACGATTTATTCGGTGGCGCGCAGTGCGGGGATTTTCAAGTTTATCGAGTTCAAGAAGTTGCTTGAGGCTGAGGTCGGGTATACGACCAATGAGCCGGCGCAGTTGTGTGTGTTGTCGGCGATTGAGGCGGCGGTGGGGCATATGGTGGCGCAGGGGATTGAGCGGCGGTTGTGGCAGGTGGCGGGGGATGCTTCTACCCCGGGTCAGGATGATGTTTTGAATCGGTACCTTACTCAGAACAAGGTTGATCCGGAGGCTGAGTGAACTTGGCGGCCTTTGGGCCGACCAGGTTCTCTGGGTGGTCTGGGTGAATATCCGTTTCTTCGGGTGTTGCGGCTGGCGGTTTCGCCCTTACGGCGAGTCCCTTTTGCAAACGCCCAAAAGGAACCAAAACGCTGGGCCCCGGCGTTCGGCCCCTCGCTGGGGCTCGGGGTTCCTTCGCTCCGGGATCCATCCGGGGGCATCGCCTCCGGTTTGCTTCGCTGCACCTCCTCTCGATGCATGCGGCTGCGCCGCACGGTCGCTGCGCTCCCACCCCCGGATGAATCCCTCCACTCCGCCTTCCGAAGGGGCCAGCACGTCAAGAGCGGTACTCGAGCTAACGCTCATTGTGTTGAGTGGGGCGGCTTCGCCGCGGGCTGGGGTGGTAGTTGGTTGATGTTGATGTTGATGTTGTTCCTGGCGCTTTTGGCGTTCCTGTCGCTCTTGTTGGTGTTGGTGTTGGTGTGAGCAGATGTATGTGTTTTTAAAACCCGAATTCAACTCGGTATTTCACGTCGGCGTACCTCTCCCAAACAACTCGATCGGCTCCCTCTCCCTCCGGGAGAGGGCTGGGGTGAGGGCCAGCGTCCTAAAGTCTGTTTAAAAACGTGTCTGAATACACCGAACCTTCCCACAAGGTTTTCAGGTTGTCCGTCGGAAGTGCGGGCTCTAGCCTGTTTCGGTCGCTGCCAATTCAGCGATCGGGCCTGGAAACCCGGGAATGTGAGAAGGCGAAAACGCTGTTCATAACGTATGCTGCGCACCTTCATTGTGTGCACGCTGTTATGGCGGCTGTACGCGGGAGACATTTATGTCTGCCGGGTCGCGTTCTCCCCGGATTTCCAGCCCGCGTACAGCTGCCACCCATTCTTCCTGGAAGTCGATTGGGCCGGCTGCAACCATCAATGAGGACGAAATGAACATGAAAAAACCAACGCCCAACCCACCCGAAACCCAAGCCAACCCCGAAACCGACCCAACCTCCCCATACACCTCCACCACCTCCAGAAAACTCCACGAAGCCGCCGAACGCGCCCTCGATCATTACCTCTGCCCCGGCGCCCACATCATGGGCAGCGTCAACGAACCCGCCCCGATGTACCTCGCCAACCCGGCCTACAACACCGAATCCTTGCTCGCGAACGCCAGCGAATCCCTGGGCTCGGCCAGCGAAATGCTCAACAACTTCGCCGCCACCCTCGACCCGGCCCATCGCAAGACCGCCCTGGGCATCGCGCAGATCCTCATGCTGAGTGAGCTGGCCGTAAATCAGGCCTTGGATCACGTCGAGCTGAAGGACTGATCCAGCACATCCCCAATAAAAAAACGCGACCCAGCAATGGGTCGCGTTTTTCACATTCAAACTGGAGTCACTATGGATCCCCTTATCTCCGCAATCGTTTCAGACTTCGAAAGCGAAGAGCAGGCCGCCAGCTACGACCGCTCATCGGTTGCAAGCTCGCTTTACCAGATTCAGCGCGAAGACGCGGTCAGAGAAATGGAGTATTGCGATTAATCATGATTAACTTCGATTCAATTTGTGTGAATGACCGGCTAAATCAATCGTCGCGGTTAGACTGTTATCGAGTGGCTTGTCTATTCACCTCAGCAGTCGCCCGAGGAGTTAATCAAATGGCTACCCCCGTAAAAACCCGTTCTGTGACCGCCCATGTTCCTGTGCAATTGGCTGAGAAAGTCGATTTGATGGCTGAAAGACTGGAGCGGTCGCGCAACTGGATCGTAAAGCAAGCCCTGAGCGCGTGGATCGATCAAGAAGAAGAGCGCAGCCGTCTGACCATGGAAGCGCTGGCCGATGTGGATGCTGGTCGCGTCATCGACCACCAGGCCGTTCAGGCATGGGCCGATAGCTTGACGACAGATAATCCATTGCCGGTACCGCGTTAATGGAGTTGCAGTGGACCAGTAAAGGGCTTTCTGATCTGGCCAGACTTTACGAGTTTTTGGCAACCGTGAACCAACCCGCAGCTGCACGGACGGTACAGCAACCTACAGCAGCTCCAACAATGTTGATCGGTAACCCGCGTTTGGGTGAGCGGCTGGAAGAGTTCGAACCACGTGATGTACGACGGATTCTGGTGGGGCATTACGAGATGCGATACGAGATCGTGGGTTCTGTCATTTACTTGCTACGGCTCTGGCACACGCGTGAGGATCGATAAGCCGTACTGGATAACCTATCGCTCTTACCATATTGAAGACACTATTTTGGATAGTTCACGATCACTGGAAATCGAACGCGCAGTGTTCGACAAATTTATCGGTCATTGGGAACAGGGGTTGTTTGAAGGGCAGCGTCTGGGTCAAGCGTTCTACAATCACTTTCGGCTGCATCGGGTGAGCGATCAGTCTTTGCTGATGGGGCTTTACGAAGCAGATGGCAAGAAGGCACGTAATGAGATACGGCGCATTTTTCATCTCGGATGATGGCGATCCGATCACTCACGTAAAAGCCGCGATGCTTTACAGCAATCGCGGCTTTTTTGCGCCCAACACTTACTGCTGCAAAACCGTCGCCTGGTTAGCCGACCCAAACTGCTGAATGGTCGCGGTCTGCGTCATCCCGCTCTGATCCACGTTGGCAATGTTCCCCGTCCCGCCCTGGGTCACGTACGCCACGTTCATGGTGTCAGCCTGTTTCACGGTGATCATGTTGTCGCTGCCATACAGCTGCGCGGTGTACGCCTGGTTGCCGGCGCCGGATTGATCGAACTCGGCACTGTTGCCGGAGCCGTTCGACGAGCCCTGAACCAGGTTGGTGGTGCCGCGTTGATCGGAGATCAGGATGTTGTCGCTGCCGTTCTGGTCGAAGTACAGCTCGTTGTAGGAATCCGCCTGGCTGACCGTGGTCTTGTTGCCGGTCCCGGTCTGATTGGTGGTCATGATGTGGCCGACGCCGTCCTGGGTGAAGCTGGCGATGTTGCCGTTGCCGGCCTGATTGACCGTCGCACGCTGATTGCTGCCGAACTGGCCGCCGTGTTGCGGGCCTTTCCAGTTGCTGGCGTAGACCTTGTTGTCGTTGCCCACGGAGGTGGCGTTGAGCGTGTGACCGTCGCCGCTCTGGTAGGTGAAGTGCACGTTGCCGTTGCCGACTTGATAGAGCGCCAGGGTCGAGTTGACCGACTCGAATTGATCGGCGTAGATGGCGTTGGTGTTGCCGACCTGGGTGATGGCGGCGGTGTTGTTTTCGCCGAAGCTCTGGTCGACCACGGTTTCGTTGCTGTCGCCGTACTGGTTGACGGTGGCCTGGCTGGCCAGTTGCGAGTCTTGCCAGATTTCGCTGCCGTTGAGGTTGCCGAACTGGTTGATGGTGATGTTGCCACCAGTGCCGTTGCGCTGGTCGGCGTAGCCGTAGTTGTTTTCGCCGGCCTGGTTGATGCCGATCTGGCCGCCGTTGTGGGTGACCTGTTCGGCGGTGCCGTAGTTGGCGGTGCCGTATTGGGTAATCACCGAGCTGTTGCCGCTGCCTTCGTACAATTGCTCGATGTTGGCTTCGTTGCTGTCGCCGTACTGGAAGGTTTTGCCTTCGCTGCCGTTCTGCGAGTCCTGGTAGACGAACGAGAAGTTGCCGGTGCCTTGCTGCTGTTGCAGGGCTGTGTTGGGGGCGCCGAAACCCAGCGACTGGCTGGCGTGGGTGGTGTTGAAGGCGCCGACCTGTTGCTGGGTGATGGTGCCGTTGTCTTCATAGAGTTGCTCAGCGTAACCGGCGTTGTAGTCACCGACCGCGTCCTGGGTGATGACGCTGCTGGCGGTGTCTTGCACGGCGGCGGCGTCGTTGCCCTGGCCCAGTTGGGTCTGGGTGGCGCTGCTGAACGGGGCCTGGGTCTGCTTGACGTTGGCGATGTTGGCGGTGCCAAGCTGGCTCTGGGTGGAAAGGCTGTCGTCGGCCATGGCCTGGGCACTGATCATGACCAGGATGGCGGCGGTGAGGGGCGTCAGTTTGAACATGATGAACTCTCCGATGATTGCAGTGCTTAGCGGTATTGCCTGACCGAAACGCTCATGCCGTTGCCCGACTGGGTCACGGCGCTTTGCAGCCCCGTGCCGGCCTGCTCGATGCTGGCGTCGTTGTTGTTGCCGTTTTGCGAAATTTGCGCACGGTTGTGGCTGCCGGTTTGCGTGATGGACGCGGCGTTGCCGGAGCCGTTTTGCGTGATCAAGGCCATCAGGTCGCTGCCTTGTTGCAGGATGTACGCCTCCTGATTGCTGCCCGACTGCACGATCTTGCCCAGCAGCGACTGACCGTTTTGCGAGAGCAGCGCGAGGTTGACCTGGCCGTTCTGGTCGATCAGGGCTTGCTGGCCCACGGGGGGCGGCAGCTCGCCGAGATCGGCGCTGTTGGGCGCCAGGTCATCGTTGTCCATCAGGTCGTCGGCGCGCACGCCCGCACTGACGCACAGGGCGAGCAGGCAAAGCAGGGCGGCGGTCGGCGTGTTCATGGCGTGATCCTGTCTGGGTTAAGCGTCGAGCGTTGCCCCGCCAGCCCGAAAGCAGGCGGGGCGCAGCCTTACAGCGTGGTCACCGACACCGTGCGCACGGTGCCCTGGGACGAACGGATGGTGGCGGTCGGGTTAGCCGACGGCACGACCAGCGTGTTGTTCAGCGTCAGCCGCCAGCGTCCGGTCACCGGTACCGTGGTTGTACCCAGCGTTACCAGCCCGGTCGGGGTGGTGACCTGCACGGTGATGGTGTTGCCGGTGGTCACCGACGAGGTACCGGTGAAGTCCCAGTTGAAGCGTCCACCTGCCCGCGCCTGCACCGTTGAAGCGGTAACGGTGAAAGTCTCCGCCGCAGGCCGTGGCGACACTTGCACCGTGACGGTCGCCGGCGTCGACTGGGCGCCGAAGCTGTCCCGGGCGATGTAGGTGAAAGTCGTGGTGAAGGCCGTGGTCACGGTGGCCGGTGGGGTGTAGGTGATCACCGTGCCGTCGGTGCTGACCGTGCCGCGTCCTGCCGGCGGTTGGGTCAGGCTGGCGACGCCCAGCGGTGTGTTGCCTTCCGGATCGGTGTCGTTGGCCAGGACGTTGATCGGGATCGCGACACCGAGGGTGGCGACGCTGTCGGCGACGGCGGTCGGTGGTCGGTTGGGCGCGACGGTAACCGTCACGGTCGCCGGGTTGGCCGAGGCCAGACCTTTGCTGTCTTGCGCCTTGTAGGTGAAGGTCGTGGTCAACGGTGTCGTCACCACGGCTGGCGGGGTGTAGACCACCGACGTGGTGCCGTTCAGGGCTACGGTGCCTTGGCCGGCGGCCGGTTGAGTCAACGCGGTGATGGTCAGCGGCACGTTGTTGTCCGGGTCGCTGTCGTTGGTCAACAGGCTGAGGGTGATGGGTACGCCGAAGCTGGTACTGCCGGTGTCGGCGACGGACAGTGGCGCCTGGTTTTCACCGGTGTCCGGTGCTGCACCGACCACCACAACCGGCTCGGTGTCGCTGCCGCCGGCGGCTGATTTGACCGTGACGGTGGCAGGTGGCTGGGTCAGGTCGGCGACGGTGATTTTTTGCAGCGTGCCGGTTTTCGACAAGCGTCCGTAGCCTTGGGCAACCATGTCCGGCACCGCGACTTCATCGGTCGACGTGGCCTCGATCAGCAGGCTGTGATTGGCCCAGCTGTAGCGGGCGGTCTGGATTTTCACCACGTCGGTGAGCTTGGCCGAGACGGCCGTCGGCCGGGTCGTGCCGGCCGGGTTGGTCGCGGTCACGACCACCACCGACGGCAGGGTGCCGGTGCCCAGGCGCTGGCCGAAGAACAGCCCGTTGTTGTCACCCAGCAGACTGGTCTGGCACGGTGTCGGCGGTGGGCCGGGCAGTAACGCCAGGGTTTCGCGGAAGCACAGGGTCGTGCTGCTGTCAGCCTTGGCGAACACCTCGGCGCGCACACCGGCCGAAGTCCGGCGATAGGTGGCGCGGTCGATGGCGACGTGGGTCTGCTGACGGTTGTCGAGGACCTTGCCGGCGACGGTGAACAGGTTGGTCTGAATCGAGCCAACACCCGACGGACCGTCGATCCGCAGGAAGTTGGTGTTGAACGGGCTGCCGGTCACCGCTTCGGTGAGGTTCGGGTCGCCGACGAAGGTTTCGACGTTGCCGGTGTCCGGGTTCACTTCGGTGTACGGGCCGTTGATGCTGCGCAGGAACGGGCCGATGGCGCCGTTGAGCGCGCCGCTGAAGTCGCCTGGCGCGCCGATGCCGATGTCTTTGGTGATGTTGATCGCCCGCCTGCCCGGCGTGGTGACGTTGACGGTTTCGACACCATAGGGGTGGGTGATGGTGTAGGTGCCGGCCACGGGTACGTTCACCCGAATACGGATCCGCGCGAAGCTTTGCTGATCGCCATCTACCGGATTTCCTGAAGCGAACGCCGCTTCGATCCCGGCCACGTAGGCATCCACGCCGAAACCGGCGCCGTTGTTCGCGATGTTGGTTTCCGCCAGGAACCAGAACGCTTCCGGCGGCCAGTTGTCGGGGAACACCATGGGCAAGGTGTCGTCGAACACGCCCGGTTCCGGCAGCAGGGTGCACATGTACGCCGGCGGGGTGCTGACCGGCACCCGCGAACTGGCGGCGCGGGACTGGCAGAGTTCCATCGATAGTTGATTGTTGTCCTGGTACCACATCGGGAATTTCCCGGTGGCGAAGGTGTAGGGGCCGGGATCGACGGCGGCCAGTTGCGCGAACGCACTGCCGGTCAGCGAGATTGTCAGCCCGAGCGCGTTGAGCGCGAAGCGTGGCCACTTGTTCATGATGCCTCCTGATGCGGATCTGGGCATGTGAGCGTTCATTGCACGATGACCACTTCTTCGGTATCGCTGCCGCCGTTGGACGACGTCACTCGAACCCTGGCCGGTGGAATCGGCGTGATCCCGGTGGCCAGGGTTTTCACCGCGCCATCACCGCCCAGCGCACCGATGGTGGCGCCGGTGCCGGAGGTGGCGGTGAGCACCGGTGGCGAGGTTTCGTCACTGGTCGAGGCCACCACGGTCAATTGCCCGGAAGTGAGGCTGTACTCGGCGCGCTGGATCACCACCAGGTCGGTCAGGTTCATGGGCAGGGTCGTCGGCGAGCTGGTGGCGATCGCCAAGTGGTTGTCGGCGGTCACTTGCAGCACGGTCGGCAAGGTCGGGTTGACCGCTGATTGCGCATACCAACTGCCGGTGCTGTCGGCTTCTGTCATGTTCACCACGGGCGTGCTGCTGGTGATCGCGGCGGTGCCCGGCGCGGGCGGCGCCTGGACGAACACGTCTTGCTGGGCCACCGGCGCACTGTCGCCCGGTTTGCGCGAGTAAGTGCTGCGCTGAGGAATCAGCGGAGTCGGCCGCACGACTGTCGACAACTTGCCGGACACGGCGAAGGTCGTGCTGCGCAGGTCTATGCCACCGGGGCCTTCGATGCGCACGAAGTTGGTGTTGAACGGGCTGCCGGTCACGGCTTCGTTGAGGTTCGGGTCGCCGACAAACTGCTCGGCCGCGCCGGTCACCGGATTGGTCTCGGTGTACGGCCCGTTGACGCTGCGCAGGAACGGACCGATGTCACCCTTGAGCGCGCCGTCGTAGGTTTTCGGGGTGCCGATGCCGATGTCGCGGGTCATGTTGATGGCGCGGCGACCGGGGGCGTCGACGTTGAACACATCGACGCCGTACGGGTGGGTGATGACGTAGGTGCCGGCGGTGGGCACATCAACCCGGATGCGGATCCGCGCGAAGCTGATCTGGTCGCCTTCCAGCGGATCGCCGCCACCGAACGCGGCTTCAACGGCGCTGACGTAAGTCAGATTGATGCCGCGAGCCGCATCGACGATGGAGGTATCGCCGGTGAACCAGAAGGCTTCATCGGGGAAGTTGGTGGGGAATACGAGCGGTTGTGTGTCATCGAACACGCCGGGGGTCGGCAGCAGCGAGCACATGTAGGACGGGGCGCCCGGCGTGCTCGGCACGCGGGAACTGAGTGCTTTGGACAGGCACAGATCCAGGGTGCGCCCGTGGCTGTCCTGATACCAGCTGGCGAAACCGCCATTGGCCGGCGTGTAGGGGCCGGGGTCGACGGCGAACAGAGCGGCCTGGGCAATGCCCTGGGCCAAAGCGCTCACGACCAGGACGGTCGCGGTTTTGGACAGTAAAGGGTGCATGAGTTAATCCCTCTATCGAAGTGCCTGCCCCTTGGGGGTGGGTCAGTTGCAGAGGGGCGTTTCAACTTCCATACCAACGGCTGCGCAACTGGCGCGAGAGGCCCGTGGGGCAAGGGTTGGCGAGTGAGGAGGAGGGCTTTTTCGCGGCGCGGGCATCGGGCGACAGTCCCCAGCATTGGGGGGGAGGTGGGGATCAATCGACAGCGCCGATTGGCGGAGGGGGATCGCAGGACCGTTCACCCCCCGCATCCGGGCAATCACCCAACCGTGGGCTATAACCCTATAGGGACGTATCGGGAAGTCGCCGCCATGAACATGCAGTCAAAATCACTACCGGTCCAGGAGAGCAGCCTGCGGCTGAACTCGCGCAAGCAGCCGTTCAATCTGTTGCGCTGGTTTTCATTGGTCAGCATGGCAGTGATCGGCACCGTAGCGGTGGCGCTCGGAGCGGTGTCGACACGGTTCGTGATCGAAGAAAGTGTGCAGCGCGATGCCTTGCTGACCGCGCAGTTCATACAGGCCATCGCGTCGGCGGAAGTGCGCCACGTCTCGATCCCCAATATCCGCACCATGGGAGAGTTGCTCGACCCTCGTCAGGATAACGACTTTCCCGATGTCGACCCGGAGGCCCGGGCCAATGCACGAGGCGAATTTCTCGATCACATCGAACATTTGCCGGACGTGATCCTCGCCAACATTTATGCGCCGGACCGTACCGTGATCTGGTCGACCAATCCCGCGCTGGTCAACACCCGCATTCACGCCGACGAAGACCTCGACCGGGCCTTCGATGAAAAGATCCCGGTATCGGCCAGCTATCACGACGTCGACAAGGCGCGTGAAGAACAAAAGTTCGTGGTGCCGCCGGAATACATCTTCATCGAGAACTACATCCCGCTGTTCGACGCCGAGGGCAAGAACGTCACGGCGATGGTCGAGATCTATAAAGAGCCCAAAGACCTGATTGCACGCATGGAGCGCGGCCTGACGCTGATCTGGCTGGCCACCGCACTGGGCGGCGGGCTGATTTACCTGGGGCTGTACTGGATCGTGCGACGGGCGGCGATTTTGCTGACGGCCCAGCAAAAACAACTGATCGCCAATGAAACCTTTGTCGCGCTGGGTGAGATGTCTTCGGCGGTGGCCCACAGTCTGCGCAACCCGCTGGCGACCATCCGCTCCAGCGCCGAGCTGGCCCTGGAGTTCGACGCCGGCCCGGCGCAGAAAAACATCAAGGACATCATCGGTCAGGTCGACCGCATGTCGAAGTGGGTGCGCGAACTGCTGCAATCGCTGCGACCGCTCAACGATGAGCCGGAACCGGTGAATCTGGTGGCGGCGCTGCACGAGAGTCTGGTCGCGTTCGAACAGCAGATCGCAAAAAACGCGGTGCACGTGGTGTTTCATCCGCAACAAACGCCGATGGTGCTGAGCCAACCGGTGCAACTGACGCAAATCCTCAACAGCCTGCTGGCCAACGCACTGGAGGCCATGGACAAGGGCGGCACGCTGACCATCACCCTCGAACCGAGCGACAGCCGTGGCGTGAGCGTCATGCTCAGCGACACCGGCAAAGGCATGAACGAGGAACAGCGCAGCATGGCGTTCCGGCCGTTTTTCACCACCAAGCAGGGTGGGCTCGGTGTGGGGCTGGTGCTGGTCAAACGGATCATGGAACGCTTCGGCGGCGGTGTGTCCCTGGACAGTCGCGAAGGTGAGGGCACCACCGTTCGTCTTGCGTTTCAACTCATCCAGTAATGGGGGTGAACTTCCCCCAGGAGCGGGTGTCAGGCCCCGGTCACCGGGGAGTGGGGAATGCAACAGCGTCTGTAACAGCTTGTTTCAACGGGGATTAATACTTTGGCGAGGTAATTGCAAAACACCATCACCCCTTCCTTAAATGAGGCGGCTGGTGATGGACAGAGCAATGCGTGACCCCCAAAAGCTGTTTCTGTTGACGCCACTGAGCGTCTTTCTGATGTTGACCCTCGGCCAGATGGCCGGGGTTCGAGCGAGCCCGATCGACGACGAGAATCAGCCGGAAGCGTCCGACCCGTCGGCGTATTACGACGAGCCCGCAGACCGTGCCGGTGCGCTCAACGCCATCCTGACGATGCCCGAGGCCAACGAATACTCCTTCGATCTGCCCAACGGGGTCACAGGCACGCGCAATACGACGCGCACGGAAAACATTCTGCCGCCCACCGTCCAGACCAGTTTCAATTACCCCACCAACGGCAAGCCGAGCCCGCTGTATGGTGCTCAGCCGTTCACTCAGCAACTGGTGCTGTTCGAAGAGTTCGGCCCGGAAAAACTCGACCCGACCATCCCGGCCGCGCCGTTGGGCTTTCCGCCAGCCGCCATCGGCCCGGCGCCGGCCCAGGACCCGAACAGCGTCGCCCGCAGTGCGCCACCCGGCACCGCGCTGGACGCATTCCTGCGTCAACCGGGGCTCACGCCATTCCCGAGTCAGTTTGCCAACGTGGTTGACCGCAACCCGTGGCAGGCGCAGATCGAACTGTTCCTCAACCGTCACATCGGTTCGTCCGCCGAAGGCCGGCCGCCGGGAAAAGGCTGGGCTCACCAGCGCTGGAACGAGTTTTACCCGCAAGTCGCCTACAAGACTGTGCAAACGGGTGCGCGCCTGAACGGCGGCCTGCGTGACAGTCGGCAGATGCACGGTTATGCCGTTGGCGAATTCGGCCCCGGTGGTCTGTACCACAACGTTGCTGGCGTGCCGGCGACGGATGGCACGGCCAAGGGTGTCGACCCACGGTTCCACCCGGCGATGCCGGTGCAGGACCACAATTCGGTGTGGACCTTCGACGGCACGCTGCCGCCGAAACTGCTGATGGTGCGCTACGGCCAACCGGTGATGATGCGTCACTACAATGGCTTGCCGATCGATCCGTCGGCCAACCGTGGTTTCGGCCTGCACACCATCACCACCCACGAGCACAACGGCCATGCGCCGGCGGAAAGCGACGGCTATGCCAACGCGTTTTTCTTCCCCGGCCAGTACTACGACTATCGCTGGCCGATCCAGCTCGCCGGTTACGACAGCATCAACACCAAGGCTGAAGATCCACGTGCAGCGTTCCCGTGCGCGCCAGGGGAAACCCTCTGGGTCAACGACATGCAACCTGCGAAAAAGACCTGCGACCACGGCACCATCAAGATCCGTGGCGACTGGCGCGAAACCATGAGCACCCACTGGTTCCACGACCACATGCTCGATTTCACCGCGCAGAATGTCTACAAGGGCAACGCGGCGATGATGAACTACTACAGCGCCCTGGACCGCGGCAACGAATCGGTGAACGACGGCGTCAACCTGCGTTTCCCCAGCGGCAGCGCCTTGCCGTGGGGCAACCGCGACTATGACGTCAACCTGGTGTTCGCCGACAAGGCCTGGGATCAGCAGGGCCAGTTGTGGTTCAACCCGTTCAACACCGACGGCTTCATCGGCGATCAGGTGCTGGTCAACTGGCAATGGAAACCGAGCCTCGACGTGCGGGCCCGCAGTTATCGCTTCCGGCTCCTCAATGGTTCGGTGTCGCGCTACTTCAAGCTCGCGCTGGTGCGTGAAGTCAAAGGCACCAGTGGTGAGTTCCAGGGACCGAGAAACTCCGGTGTGTCCTACAGCCGCGTGCCGTTCCACATGATCGCCAACGACGGCAACATCATGGAACACAGCGTGCCGTTCGACGGTTCGATGGATCTGGATGCCGACGGCGACAAACAGAACCACAACGCGATTCTGCCGACCCAGGGCATCGCCGAGCGGTTCGATATCATCGTCAACTTCGCGAAAAACGGCATCAAGCCGGGCGACAAGCTGTTCTTCGTCAACCTGCAGGCCCAGGACGACGGCAAGGGCCCGAAAGAAGTGATCCCGCTGGCCGACGTGCTGTCGGAAAAATACCTGGCGGTCATCAAGCAGACCAGCAAAGGCCCGCAATGGGACCGGGGCGACCCGGTGGTGGGCAAGGTCCTGCAACTGAACGTCAAGGCCTATACCGGCCAGGATCTGTCGATGAACCCGGCCGCCTACGAGCCTGCCAAACCGGGCAAGGCCGAAGGCATGGTGATGATTCCGCTGAAGATCCACCGCGACAACGCTGCCGACAAAGCCTTGCTCGCCAAGGCGCTGCACCGGACCTTCACTTTCGGTCGCGCCGACGGCACTGATGAAGCGCCGTGGACGATCAAGACCGATAGCGGTTTCGGCTTCCACATGGACCCACGCCGGTTGAATGCCTCGACCAAACTGGCCAGCGGCCCGACGGACGCCGGGGTCAACGGCATCGGCACCCTGGAGGTGTGGAACATCAAGGCCGGCGGCACGGGCTGGAGTCATCCGGTGCACGTGCACTTCGAGGAGGGGATCATCCTCAGCCGTGGCGGCAAGGCCCCGCCTGAATGGGAAAAATGGGCGCGCAAGGACGTTTACCGGATCGGTTCGGAAGCCGACGGGCTGGACAACGTCGAGATGGCGATCAACTTCCGCGAGTTTGCCGGGACTTACATGGAGCACTGTCACAATACCCAGCATGAGGACAACTCGATGCTGCTGCGTTGGGACCTTGAGAAACCCGGGCAACTGCAGTTGATGCCGACACCGCTGCCGAGTTGGGATGGCGTGCGCTACGTCAACTCCGCCGCGCTGCCAACCTTCCGCACCGGCGACGGCTTCGGCCCGCAAGTGACCGTGAAACCATGAAAAGGGAGGGAGCCGACATGAAACAGCCAACGCCGCGCTCCCGCGCCCTGGGCATGCACTTGATGCTGGTGCTGGTCACCTGCCTGCTTGGCAGTCAGGTGCTCATCGCCCATCAGGCGCAGCCCGAAGGCGCCAGTGAATCCGCCACCCCGTGGGGTGGCGACTATTTCCCCAACACCCTGCTGACCGATCAGGACGGTCGGCAGGTGCGGTTTTTCGATGACCTGATCAAAGACAAGGTGGTGGTGATCAACTTCATCTTCACCTCCTGCAGCGACTCCTGCCCACTGGAAACCGCACGCCTGCGCCAGGTGCAGAAACTGCTGGGGGATCGGGTGGGGCAGGACATCTTTTTTTACTCGATCAGCATCGATCCGCTGAGCGACACCCCCGAAGTGCTCAAGGCCTATGCGCAACGCTTCAAGGTCGGACCCGGCTGGAAATTCCTCACCGGCGAATTCGAAGACGTCACCGACCTGCGCAAGAAACTCGGGCTGTTCATCGAGGGCGTCGACAACGGCCGCACGAAGGATCACAACCTGAGCCTGATCGTCGGCAACCAGAGCACCGGGCGCTGGATGAAGGCGTCGCCGTTCGAGAACCCGTGGATTCTCGCCGATCAACTGGCCAACACCTTGCAGAACTGGAAGCAGCCGAGCGTCGAGCAAAGCTACGCCAATGCGCCGGAAATCCGCCCGCCGAGCAACGGCGAAGAACTGTTCCGCACCCGTTGTGCTTCGTGCCACAGCCTCGGCCCGCAGGACGGCGAGGGCATCGGTATGCGCAACATCGGCCCGGATCTGATCGGCGTGACCCGCCAGCGTGACCCGGCCTGGCTCAACCGCTGGATTCGCGAGCCGGATCGGGTACTGGCGGAAAAAGACCCGATTGCGCTGCAACTGTTCGAACGATACGAGCGGATCCCGATGCCCAACCTTCGTCTGGACGAGCTGTCGGCGCAGTCGATCATCGACTTTTTGCGCGATGAAACCGAGCGCCGGCAACCGACCACGCAGCCCTTGGCTGACGGGGCGTTGACGCCAATAAGTCCGGCCGCGAGCAGCGAAACGGTGAGCCGAATGCGCTAGCGGCTAAATAGCATCATTGAGTCCTGTATCACGGTCATTGCCACCTACACTCAGTCGTGAGGTGGCTGTAACCGGTTCGATACAAAACGCCAGGACACCCCCATGCAACGACTGGAAGAACAAAAAACACCTGCACCGAATGTCGCGGTAGCAGCCATCAAGAGTTGGGGCGGGCAGTTCAACCTGCTGCGCTGGTTCTCGCTGGCGAGTTTTTTCATCATCGCGGCGGTGGCGCTGGGCCTGGGCTATGTCTCCACGCGGTTCGTGGTCACCGAAAGCGTGGAGCGCGATGCGTTGCTCACGGCGCAATTCGTCCAGGCCATCGGTGACGCGGAAATGCGTCACGCCGGCATCACACCGCTGCGCACCATGGGTGAAATGCTTGACCCGCGCCAGGACGAAAACTTCCCCGACGTCGATCCGCTGGCCCATGGCGCGGCGCGGGCCGAGTTTCTCGATCACGTCCAACACATGCCGGATGTGCTGCTGGCGACGGTCTATGCCCTGGATCGCACGGTGATCTGGTCGACCAACCCGGAACTGATCGGGGTGAAATTCGAGGATGATGACGAACTGGACGAATCGTTCGAAATGAAAGTCCCGGTGTCCTCCAGCTATCACAAGATCGACGACGAGAAACCCGAACAGAAACTGTCGCGCGAACCCAAATACCTGTTCATCGAGAACTACATCCCGATGTTCAACACCGACAAAAGCAAAGTCATCGCCATGGTCGAGATCTACAAGGAACCGGAGGATCTGGTAGATCGCATCGACCGCGGGTTTGCCTCGATCTGGGCGGCGACGATCCTTGGCGGGGCGGCGATTTACCTGGGGCTGTTCTGGATCGTGCGACGCGCCTCGACACTGCTGCAAAGCCAGCAGCAGCAACTGATCAGCAACGAAACCTTTGTCGCACTGGGGGAGATGTCATCGGCGGTGGCTCACAGCCTGCGTAATCCGCTGGCAACCATTCGTTCCAGTGCCGAACTGGCCCAGGAAGTGGCCAGCCAGAACGCCCAGCGCAATATCGGCGACATCATCAGTCAGGTGGATCGCATGTCGCGCTGGGTCCGGGAGTTGCTTGTTTCGCTGCGGCCGATGAGTGACGACGGCGAAGCGCTGGATCTGCAGGCCGCCGTGGAAGACTCGCTCGGCGCGTTCGACGCGCTGATCCGGCGCAATGGCGTCGAAGTGCGACTCAACCTGAGGGACTGCCCGCCGGTCCTCAGCCACAAAGTGCTGCTGACGCAGATCCTCAATAGTCTGTTTGCCAACGCTCTGGAAGCGATGCCCAAGTGCGGCGTGCTGAGTGTCGACATCGAGGCCCCTCACGCCGGCCAGGTGTGTATGACCGTGGGTGACACCGGCAAAGGCATGAACGCGCAGCAGCAACAACTGGTGTTCAAACCGTTTTTCACCACCAAGCAGGGCGGCCTCGGGGTTGGCCTGGCACTGGTCAAAAGAATCATGGAGCGTTTTCAGGGTTCGGTCGTGCTGACCAGCCGCGAGCAGGAGGGAACCCGCGTCAGTCTCAACTTTAAAGTGGCATCGGGAGGGGAATATGGAACACAGCATTCTGCTGGTCGAGGATGACGAACTGTTGGCCGACAATATTCAGACCTACCTGGAGCGCAAGGACTTCGAGGTGACGGTCTGCCATTCGGCCGAAGACGCGCTGGAGCAATTGGGCCGCTTCATGCCGGACGTCGTACTGACCGATAACTCACTGCCGGGCATGAGCGGGCACGATCTGATCCAGAAGCTGCGCATCAGCGCGCCGGAGCTGAAAGTGATCATGATGACCGGTTATGGCAACGTCGAAGATGCGGTGGTCGCGATGAAGGAGGGCGCCTTTCATTACGTCACCAAACCGGTGGCATTGCCGGAGCTCAAACTGCTGCTGGACAAGGCCCTGGCCACCGAACGGATGGAGCGCACGCTGTCGTTCTATCAGGAGCGCGAGGCACAGAAATCCGGTTTGCAGGCGCTGATCGGTGAATCGGCGCCGATGCAGCATCTGAAGAACACCATCGGCCAGTTGCTCGAAGCCGAGCGGCGCATGACCGGTGGCGACCTGCCGCCCGTGCTGGTGGAAGGCGAGACCGGCACCGGCAAGGAACTGGTGGCCCGTGCGCTGCATTTCGACGGCGCGCGCAGCAAGGGCCCGTTCATTGAGTTCAACTGCGCGTCGATCCCCGCCAACCTGGTGGAGTCGGAGCTGTTCGGTCACGAGAAAGGTGCGTTCACCGACGCCAAGGATCGCCGCGTCGGGCTGGTGGAAGCGGCTGACGGCGGTACGTTGTTTCTCGACGAAATCGGCGAGATGGATCTGGTCCTGCAGGCCAAACTGCTGAAGTTGCTGGAGGACCGTACCATTCGCCGGGTCGGCTCGGTGAAGGAGCGCAAGGTCAACCTGCGGGTGATCAGCGCCACCAATTGCAACCTCGAACAAATGGTGCAGCAAGGCAAGTTCCGCCGAGACCTGTTCTTCCGCCTGCGGATTATCTCGATCAAGGTGCCGCGCCTTTATGCGCGCGGCGACGATGCCCTGTTGCTGGCCCGGCATTTTCTCGCCAGCCACGGCAAACGCTACGGCAAGCCGAATCTGCATTTCAGTCAGCAGGCTGAAGAGTTGCTGCTCAATTACACCTGGCCGGGCAACGTGCGCGAACTGCGCAACATGCTTGAACAGACCGTGCTGCTGGCGCCGGGCGACACCATCGCCGCGCACCAGTTGAACGTGTGCATGAGCCTGGTGGACGAGCCTTCGCTGCATCAACATCGCGAGGTGCCGCACTTCGAACCGCGCCCGGCGAGCAACACCGAGTCGATGAATCTGCCGGAGGTCGAGCGCGACATGGTGCGCAAGATGCTCGACAAGACCGACTGGAATGTCACCAAATCCGCCCGCTTGCTGGGCTTGAGCCGCGACATGCTGCGCTATCGCATCGAGAAGCTCGGCCTGGCGCGCCCGGACAAGCGTCAGTGGTAAACGGCGTTGCTGCGTGGATTCGGCGGGCTCAGGCATTCGAGCAGGCACGTCGGGTCCAGCACCTCGTCATTGACGTAGATGCCGCGCTCGGCGTCGTATGTGCGGATAAACACCCGCACCGTTGCATCGGCCACGGTCGGCAACTGTGAGTCATGGAACACGTGGCGATCCGGGATGACGATGAAATCCTGCGGCGACGTGTCATCGAACGCTCGCGGCGGCTGTGCGTACAGCGAGGGCGGAGAGGGGTGGGCGAAGGGCTGGTCGGCCCCGTAATAATTGAAATTGCTGTCGAGGGCTTGCGCCTGGGCGGCGGCGAGCAGACAGGCGGATAACAGCAGCCGGTTGAACGTTTGCATGGCGGCACCTGTGGAAGCGGTTTTCCCCAAGGCTATTAACTATAGCCGGCCATTGGCTTACAAGTTCGCAACAACCTGGATCGGCAGGCTCAACTAGACTCGGGCCGCTCAATCAAGAGCGTGCGGAGTGCGCCATGGAAGTGCCAAACAACAAGAACGCCATCGAAAGCAATCGTCAGGCGTGGAATGATTCGGCCCGCCATCACCAGGATTCGCCTGACTGGCAGGCTTTGCTGACCGAGGTCACCCAGGCTGACTTTTCCTGCCTCGACGACACCCTGCGCGGGCTGCTGGAGCAGGTCGGTGTCGCTGGCAAGGATGTCGTGCAACTGGGCTGCAACAATGGCCGCGAGAGCCTGTCGCTGTTCGCGCTGGGGGCGCGAAGCGTCGTCGGTGTCGATCAGTCGGCGGCGTTTCTCGAACAGGCCCGGGCGTTGAACAGCCGTTCGCCACACCAGGCCCAATTCATCGAAGCCGACATTCACCACCTGCCCGAATCACTGTGTAATCGCTTCGATGTGGCGCTGATCACCATCGGCGTCCTCAACTGGATGCCTGACATCGGTGAATTTTTCCGCCACGTCGCCTCGACCCTCAAACCGGGCGGGCGGCTGGTGATCTACGAAACCCACCCGTTCCTGGAAATGGTCGATCCCGAGGCCGAAGATCCGTTTCGCCTGGCAACCTCGTACTTTCGCCGCGAGCCGTTCGTGCAGCAGGAACCGATCGTCTACGTCGGCAAGGTCGAACAACAGGCCGCACCGTCGTACTGGTTCGTGCACAACCTCGGCGCCATCTTCACCGCCGCCCTCGACGCCGGGCTGAACATCGCGCATTTCAAGGAATACCCGCATTCGAACCGGGAAGAGGCGTATGACCAATACCTGAACCGCGAGGCGCAGATGCCGATGTGTTTTACGTGGGTGGGGGTGAAAAACTGAAGTCCGAATTGAGCGTCACGAAGGCGGCCGAATGGCCGCCTTCGTCATTTCAAGCCTGCGCAGCCGCCGTCACCACCGGCCGCCCCGGTTTGCGCAGCGGTTCCAGTCGCGAGCCTTCATACCGTGTCTCGCGGAAGAACCGCCACTTTCCAAACAACCCATAGACGTGGGTCACACGGCCCTGTTCCTGATAGCCCATGCGAATGTGCAGCTTCAGCGCTGGAATGTTGTGGGTTTCGCAGACGTCCACCACCTTGTGGCAACCCTGGGCGGCCATGGCTTGCCAGAGGGTGACTTGTACGTCCACCGACAGGTTGCTGCCAAAGTAAGCGCGGGTCATTTCGCCGCCGAACTCGAAGAACTCGCCAGGTTTGACCGGGAAGTTGCAACCGTAATAGTGACGGTCGTGATAGTCGCGGGTGCTGCCCCAGATGAAGGCTACGGCGTGGTCGTCGGCGTCCAGGTACATGTGCCCGGTGTGGCCTTCGCTGGCGAGTTCGGCCATGGTCTGCACACGGTCTGCGAAATGCCTGGCGAACGCGCCGGCATTCTGTGGCGTGATGTCGACTTTACGCAGGCCTTCGTAAGGGCGCAGCTTGTGCGGTGGTACCGGGCTGACCAGGTCGCGTTCCATCCACAGCAGTTCCCAATGGAAGAACACGTAGCGTTTCCACAACGTGGAAAACGTGCGGCCCAGGCCTTTTTGCTTGATGCGTTCGCGCAGTTTTTCGATGACGCTCATGATGCCCTCCGCGGCCGAAGCCCGGGTGTTTTTGGATGTGGCTTTTGTGGGTATAGATCAAGCTGGCAAGTTCATTTCAAAGTGCCATCTTCGAAATTATTGCCAGTTGTGTAACTCAATCGAGTGCCGCGGCACCGCTTAGGAATTCCTTGTTCAAGTCAGCGTAGGAAACCCGTGGAACGCCCAGCAGCCGGCGCTCTAGCAGGCGACTCAGGGACTCTCCGGGTTCGAGATAGGCATCACCGAAATCAGCCCCGAGCTGATTCGGATGGGCGACGATTTCCAACACACCGTCGGTCGGTGCAGGCTCGCTGCGCAGGTCCACCGGGGTGCAGACATAGTCCGCCGTCGCACCGGCCAGCCCTTGCAAACGACGGTTGAGCAAACCCTTGAACAGGCGCTTCGGCAGGCTGAGGTTCTGTCCCAGGTTGCGTGCCAGTCGCACCGGCACACCCTGGTGGGCGGCGAAGCGCGCGACGATCTCGCCGATCGGCCAGATGTTGTGCACGTGCTGATGTGAATCGAGGTGACTGGGGCGTACGCCGTGATCCACACAACGCTGCCACTGCGTCTGCAATTCCTCCTGTACCGCTTCGCGATCTTCACGACTCAGCCACAGGCTGTGCCGCGCAAGGCTCAGATCGAACACCCCGTGGCTGTCGCAGAAGGTGGGGCGGGCGAGAATCGCCTGACTCAATGGCCGGCCGTACGTCAGATTGAAGTGCAGGCCGACCCGCCCCTCCAGCAAGTGATGACGAGCCATCGCGCAGGCCGCTTCGAATGCCGGCATGTTGGCCATGGCTGTCGCGGAGCTGATGACCCCAGCCTGGAACGCATTGAAGATGACCGCATTTTCGTTCGGGCTCAGGCCGAAATCGTCAGCGTTGACTATGACTTGGCGAGGCATGTTCGCCCTCCGTGGTGGGGTGGGTGGCCGATTTCGCGAGGGCCGCCGGTTTTGTCGTTGCCTGCCGTGCGCGCCACTGCTGCATTTTCGGTTTGAGCCGCTGCCAGACACGCAGCCCAAGCCCCAGCAACAGTCCGCTCGGGCGCCAGGAGTAGAAGCTCCAGCGCCAGTGCTCCAGTTGTCCGGTCATGCGTTCGTGCAGTTGGTGGCTGGAGTTTTCCAGACTGACCCGCGAGGCATCGATCCAGCGCCAGTGATCCTCAAGGCCCCAGCGAATCCATTCCTCCAGCAACACTCGGCCGCTGCCCAGATCGGCGTACTGCGGCAGGAAGGCGAGGTTGTAATCGTAGAGCCGGCCCTGTTCGAGCAGGCCGAGGCGGTAGCTGATGCAGCGACCGTCCAGCTCCAGCGTGACCACGCGCACCAGACCTTGGGCGGCGAGGGCGGTGAAGGCGCTTTCGATGCAGCGTCGGCTGCGTTCGGTGGCGAAGATGCCGACGCCTTCGTCGCCTTTCCAACTGACGGCTTCGACTTCGCTGATGGCTTGCAGCAACGGGCCCATGGTCAGGGCATCGGGAATGATCCGCCGTACCCGTGCGCCACACGCAGCAATGCGTTTGCGTGCACGGCGCAGTTTGTAGCGCGGATCACCGGAGACCTCCTGAAGATCGGCGTCACTGATCAGATGCACCGGTACCCGACAGCTCAAGCGCCGTTCGCCGGTCGAGCTGTGCGCCATCCATTCGGTGAGGACACTTTCCTCGCCCGCAGGCTCCGACAGTTCGTTGAATTGCAGCAAGGCGTGGGGGATGCGATGGCGGATCAGCCGCAGTGCCTGGCGCATGTCTTCGGCCGCCAGCACAGACAGCAATGCCAGGCGATCCGCCAGCGGATACCCGAGGTGATGCACCACGCCAAACGGTATCCCGCCAAAGCGTTCACGACCGGACACCAGCGGCAGGCACAGGCGCAATTCGTCCGCCTCCCAGCCCAGCAGAATGTGCAGATGCTCACTCGCATCGAGTGTCTGCTCTGCCGCGATCAACCAGCCGAGGCTGTTGAACGGCGTGTGATCCGTCACCCGCAGGCGCAGCGCTTCATAAGCCGCTGCCGGGAAGTCAGGGGCGCACAACGAGGTGCGCCATTCGAATCGCGCCATAGGCTCAGGTCGCCGTTGCTGTGACGGAGGGACGGGAAGGTTTGCGCAACGCATCCAGGCGCGAGCCGCTGTAGCGGGTTTCGCGGTAGAAGCGCCAGCGGGCGAACAGGGTGTACACGTTCATGATCCGGCCCTGTTCGGTGTAGCCCATGCGCAGGTGCAGCTTGAGCGCCGGGATGTTGTGGAACTCGCAGACGTCCACCACCTTGTCGCAACCCTGGGCGGCCATGGCTTTCCACAGTTCCAGTTGCAGGTCCACCGACAGTTCGGTGCCCCAGTAGGAACGGGTCAGTTCACCGCCGAATTCGAAGAACTCGCCGGGGTTCACCGGGAACAGGCAGCCGTAATAGTGGCGGTCGAAATAGTCCCGGGCGCTGCCCCAGATGAAGGCCACCGCATCGCCGTGATCGTCGAGGTGCATGTGCCCGGTGTGACCTTCATTGGCCAGTTCGGCCATGGTGCCGACGCGGTCACCGAAATAGCGGGCGAAGGCGCTGGCGTTGTCCGGGGTGATCTTCACCACCCGCAGCGGCGAATACGGTTTGAGGCTGTGGGGCGGCACCGGGCTGACGAGGTCGCGCTCCATCCACAGCAGCTCCTGATGGGAAAAGACGTAGTGCTTCCACACCTTGGCCAGCGTGGCCCGCAGGCCTCTTTGTTTGATGTGTTCGCTGATTTTTTTCACAACGTTCATGGTCGGTACTCCTGATGACGTGGCATCGCGCGGCAAGTGGCCTGCGCGGCAGGACATCAACGGGCGGTTCATCAAGCGCTCCAGCTCAGGGAAAACAGGGTCTGCCCCGGCAGTTCGAAACGCACGCGACCGTCCTGACAGCGAAAGGGCGCGTCGCGGCTGCGGTTGTCGGCGCCGAAGTAGCGCAGGGCACCGTTGTTCAACGGGCACGTGACCCCCGCCAGATCGACATGCTGCAATCGCGTGCCTTTGTTTACACCCAGCAACCCGCGCTGATCGTCGCCGGCCATGGCCAGCACATCGACTTCGAAGGCATCGTTCTCCAGCCACAACACATTGTGCAGCCAGTGTTGCTGGATGAACTGCTGGGCCAGGCCCACGGGTTTGAGTTCGAAGTGTTGTTCATCCGGCGAGACGCGCAACATGCCTTTGGGATACTCCGGCTCATCGGCGGCCTGGAACCAGTTGAGCATGGTCAGCAAGCCGTCCTGGGAGGCGTTGATCACCACCGAGGCCCACCACAGCGAGGTGTAATGGGTTTCCTGATCGTAGGGGCTCAAACTTGAGCCGCTGGACAGATTGGTCTGATCCAGCAGCAAGGCCTTGCGTGGCTGCCCCTTGGCATCAAGGCCCACCAGATCGGCGGCGCGGCGCACGCTGTCGCGGTAGACGCGAGTGGCGAGCAGGTCGCGGATCATCCATTCATGCCAGGCCAGCGCATCGACCTCATCGGCGGATTCGCCCAGCAGTCGCCGGGCCCAGTCGATGCCGCGCTTGTTTGCCGCGTTGTCGGCGAACGGGCCGTTGACCAGCCGCGAACTGGCCGGCATCGCGATGCGCACACCGGCCCGGGCGTTGGCCGGATCGCTGCGCACCTGGCGGGCCATGCTGGTGAAGATCGAGCGGTATTGTTCGTAACTCGAATAGTTGAGATTGGGCTCGTCGGCAAACCCGATGTAGTGCGTGCCTTTGCCGCCAAGCAGCCGGGTGCTCGCGAGCCAGGCGTCGAGGCCGCCGTTGCTTTGCACGTCGGCGCGCAAATCAGCCTGACGCTGACTGCCGGCGAGCAGGGTGATGTCCTGGCGAATGCCGAAACGGTCCTGATAAACCTGGCGAAACGCGTCTTCGAACTGCGGTTTTTTCGCCGTCACATCGACGAAGCTGTAGTAACTGGCGGCCGTCGGTTTCAGCGCATCGAGGGCGGCATGGCTGGCGGGCGGCGGCATCACGTAGGGCAGGGCGATGCCCAGGTCCGGCGTGCGGCCGAGGACTTTGTCGTGCAGGGTCAGGCGGGTCTGGCCGTCGTCTGCGCGCAGCGGTTTGAGCTGCTGCGGATTCTGCGCAAACAGATTGGCCGTACCGTCGAGCCAGAACGCCGCTTTGCCGCTGCCTTGCAGGCGCAGGCGCCAGACTTGTTCGCGGTCGCTGACCGGCAACGCGAGCTGATCGAATTGCCAATAGGCGCGATACGGTTTGAGCCCCAGCGACAGTTGTTGGCCGTCGCCGACCCGCTGCGCTTGCAGGGCGCTGACGCCACCGTGGAACTTGCCCGCCAGCACCGCGTGTTCGCCCGGCGCAATCCTGAAATACAGCTCATCGCCGTCGCGGGTTTCCGCGCTGAAATGCACCTTGGCCGGGGCGAACAGGGCCACGGTGTTTTCGTCGTGCTCGACCCGGTAATTGCGAAAGCTGTAGCCGGGGATTTCCAGCTGATAACTCGCGGCGCCCGGCGCCAATGGCCAGCTCTGGCTGCCACGGGTTTCGCTGGCCTTGATGAAGCGCTCGCCCTGCAATTTGCCCCGGCCGTCGAGCAGGTACAGATGCTCTTCGTTGGCGTCTGCCTGCCATGCCGGCGCCCAGCGCACGGTCACGGTGTCGGGGCGATCCGTTTGCAGGTACAGGCTGCCGTCGCGAATGTCGCCCCAGCGCATCGACGCCGCGAAGGCGTCCAGCGAGAGGCCTATTCCGAGCAGCAGGGCCAGGCGTTTCATGCGGCTTTCCTGCGCTGCAACATCAGCCACATTGGCGCTATGTCGCCGGGCAGGATGATCAGGGTTTGCCAGAACGGCACGTGGCTCAGACGGCAATACAACACCAGCATCGCCACGGTCACCGCCAGATAGGCAATCGATGACGCCGCTGCGGCGCCGACAATCCCGTAAGTCGGGATCAGCAACACGTTCAGGGCCAGGTTGAGCAGGGCGCCGAGGCCCATCAGCAGCGACACCGTGCCCGGGCGATTCTTGCCCAGCAGGTCCAGCCGCAGAATGCTCGCGTAGCACAGACCCAACAGCCCCGGCAGCAACGCCAGCAGCGCCGGATACGCCGGTTGGTAGGCGGCGCCGAACAGGGTGACGATCAGCCATTCGCCGATCACGGCCATGGTCAGGCAAGCGCCGAGCATCACCGTCGCCGTCAGGCGCAAGGCCAGCGGGGTGACCTTGTCCATGCCTTCGTCCTGTTGCAGCAGGCGTTTCATCAGCGGTGTGGTCACCGCTTCCGGGACGATCAGCAGCAGTTCGGCGGCGGCGCTGGCCATCGCGTAATGACCGAGCGCGGTACTGCCGAGCAGGGCGCCGATGAAGAGGTAGTCGGAGCGTAGAATCACTTGTTGGAACAGCAGATCCGGATGGCTGCGGGCGCTGTAGCGCAGCAGTTCGTTCTGGCTGGCGCGATCCCATTGCAGTTGCAACGGCTGTGCGCGCTTGAGCCAGACCCAACCGGCCAGCACCACCAGACTGATCCCGGCCAGCCAACTGATCAGCGCCGCTTCCAGTGCCGCTTCTTTCCACATCCAGAACAACGCGAGAAACAGCAACAGCGGCGCCAGGGACTCCACCAGGCGCAAGGCATTGAACGCGACCACGCCGCCGGACGCATTGTGCAGCGTCAGCAAGCCGCTCTTGAGCACGGTCAACGGCACCGCCAGCAGCAACAGCCACGCCAGCAGGCCGAGTTGCACGGTCACGTCCAGCTCACTGCCGAACTCACGCACCAGCGCCACCACCAGCAAGGTCAACAATCCTGCCAGCAAGCAACCGAACACCAGCACCTGAGCCAGCAGCAACCCCATCGGCCGCTGCTTGGCGGCCTGGTAACCGACGGCGGAATTCAAACCGCCGCTGGTGGCGGCGCTGATCAGGTCTGGCAGGGTGCTGAGCAGGGCGAACAAACCTCGCTCACTGGGGCCGAGGATTCGCGCCAGCAACACGTTCCTCAGCAGGCGCAGGGCGATCATTGCCAGTTTGGTCCCCATGCTCAGCGCCAGGTGCTTGAGGTAACTGCTTCGACTCATGGTCGCGCTCCGCGAAAGATCCGCCACGACAGCAGCTCGGGGTTGCGCGCCGTACGTTGACTGACGCCAAAGCGCGGCAGGTTCAGCGGATCACCGGCGCCGCGATAGATCCCGGTGCCGGTGCCGAGGGCGAACGGATAGTCGTGGTGGGCGATCTGTTCGCGGACTCGAGCGTCGTTGTCGCCGTTGGGGTAGCAGTACACCGGCAATGGCCGATTGCAGCCGTTGTTCAGGGCGTCGCGGCTGCGGCTGATTTCTTCGCTCAGACGCACATCGTCGAGTTGGGTCAGGATCGCGTGACTGGCACCGTGAGGACCGAAACGCACCAGCCCCGAAGCCTCCATCGCCCGCACCTGATGCCAGTCCAGTGCCTGAGGTTGCGACTCTTGCGGGCACTCGTCGGTCAGGCGTTCGAGCATCATCGGGTCAAGCGCTTTAAGCCTTTGCAGGTAATGCAACAGGGTCAGACTGCGCCGATCCACGTCGATGTCGTCCAACAAAACCGGCACGGGATGATGGAGCGACTGCAAACATTCGATCAGGTGCATGCGCGGTTTTTCGCCGTGGCTGCCCCACAGGGTTTCACCGAGGCTTTCCCACCAGAAGCGCTGACGGCTGCCGATGAAGTCGGTGGAGAGAAAAATGCTCGCCGGCACCTGATGCTTCTGCAGCAGCGGGAAGGCGTTGGCGGCATTGTCGCGCCAGCCGTCATCGAAGGTCAGCGCCACTTGCGGGCGCTCGCGGCGCAGGGCGTTGGGCTGCAGGATCTCCATCAGCGGCACGCAATCGAAATGCTTGCGCAGCCACACCAGCAAATGCTCGAAGGCTTTCGGGCCGACACACAGTTCGTTGCGGTGCGCCAGGTCGGCGGCGCGGTCGTTGGACAGCACCCGGTGCAACATCAGGATCACCCCGGCGCCGTGCAACTGGTTTCGTCCCACGGACGAGTTGAGATAGAGCCAGCCGCTGGTGCGTTTAATCAGTTGTTTGATCGCCATGGCTTGAGCCCTCTCAACGGTTTTGGTCAGGGTTCCACTGGGCGTAACGCTGGCCGCGCAGGAACTGCCACAGGCCGATGCTCATGCCCGCCAGCGTCACCAGCAGGAATGCCGCAAGGCGGAACGGTTTGGGCAAGCGGTGTTGCGAATCCAGGAGGCCGGCAATCGCGATGGCGTAGCCGAGCAGTTGCGCGATCAGGCAGAGGCGATAGAAACCGTGCTCTTCCCACAGCCAGAAATTGCTCAGCAGCAACGGCAGCAACAGGATCGGCGCCAGCCGCCGGATCAATTTGTGGCTGATCAGCGCAATCGAATACAGCCCGTGCTTGAGCGGATTGAGCAGCTCGCTGCGCTGGGCGAGGCTTTGCAGGCCGCCGACGGTGACCCGCTGGCGGCGGCGGAACTGTTTGTCCGCTTCATCGACGCCGTGGTCGATCACTTGCGCTTCAGGCACGTAGACGATGCGTTTGAATTTCACCGGGGCGCAGGTGCTGATGAAGAAGTCGTCGTTGACCTCCGCCGGCACGTTTTCGAACAGTTCCCGGCGCAAGGCGAGCAGGGCGCCGTCGGCGGAGACCATGCAACCGGTGCGATTCTCGACCCGACGCAGCCAGCCTTCGTAATGCCGATAGAGGCTGTCGCCGACGCTCAGTCCGCCGCCGGTGACCGGGATCACCATGTGCCCGGCGCAGGCGCCGACCTGCGGATCGCTCAGAGGCGCGAGCAGATAGCCGAGGGTTTCCCGCGACCATTGGTTGTCGGCATCGGTGAACACCAGAATGTCGCCCGTGGCCAGCGCTGCACCGGCATTCAGCGTGGCAGCCTTGCCCTGGCGGGGCAGGTCAAGCACGGTAATCCGTGGATCGACTACTTTGTGAGCGCAAGCCACGGTGTCGTCAGTGGAGCCGTCGCTGGCCAGAATGATTTGCAGGGTGGCCGGCTGATAATCCTGGGACAGCAGCGAGCGCAGCTTGTGTTCGATATGCCGCGCTTCGTTGTGCGCGGCGATGACGATGCTGATGTTCAGCGGCGGTGCCGGGCTGTGGCGCCACGCCGGGAACAACGGCGCGAGCAGCGTCAGCAGCAGCGGGTAGCCGACATAGGCGTACACCGGCAGCAGCAGGCACATCCAGAAAATGAATTCAGCCACGGGCAGGCCTCCTGGCGTTCCAATGACACAGACTGAGAATGAACGCCGCACCGGCCAGGTGCAGACGCACCCAGTGCAGGCCCCACAGCTGCAGGGTCAGGCCGATATCGTGCTGGCGGAGACTCTGACGAATGCTCAGTACCAGCGCCGGGATCGTGGTCACGATCACCATGACCGCGGCGTGATGGGGAAAACCGTTGAGCAGTGCGGAGATCGCCAGCAGATCCAGCAGCCACGCCGCCAGTGACAACAGCGGAAAACGCAGCAGGCGCAGGCTGAAACCATGGGTGCGCAGCAGTTGCAGATGACTGCCCTGGCGCCATATTTCCTTGCCCATCCATTCGCGCCAGTTCATTTCGTAGCCCCAGTGCAGGGCCACGGTTTCGTTGACCGACAACAGCCGTGCGCCCTGTTCGCTCTGACGCAGGGTGAACTCTTTGTCTTCACCGGTGCGCAGGGTTTCGTTGAACCCGCCGACCTTGTCGAACCAGCGCCGGTGCATCAGCAGGTTGGAGCTGGGCAACCAGTCCACGGCATGAGCCGTGTGGCTGATCGGGCGCTGGGTGCGGCGTTGCCAGGCCACGGCGTACCACGGTGCAGAAGCAGGGGTGTGCAGGTCCAGTCCGAACACATCGGCGTGGCCCTCGGCCTCGAGGGCGAACAGCCGGGTGAGCCAGTCTTCGGGCATTTCGATGTCGGCGTCGATGAATGCCAGCCAGTCACCGGTGGCGATGGCGGCACCGCGATTGCGCAGGGCGCCGATCAGCACGCCCGGCACCACCAGCACGTGCGCGCCGAACTGGCGGGCGATCTGCGGACCGTTATCGCGGGAGCCGTTATCAACCACGATCAGTTCGCACTCGACATTGGCCGCGTGGGCGGCTTTTCGCGCCGCCAGCAGGGTGCGGCCGATGTGGCGGCCCTCGTTGTACATCGGGATGACGACACTGATCCGGCTCATGTCCTGGCCTCTTCCAACGGTGCTTGCTCGGCCTTCAGGCGCAGGACGCTGGTGAGCGCGAGCATGATCCACACGTACTTCTGATTCGGTGCACTGAGGAACATCAGAAACAGGGTCAGCGACAGGAAACTCACGCCCAGGTGGGTCATCATGTCGGCCTGTTCCCAGTCGCGGCGCTGCATCCAGACGCGGCGTGCGCGGATCAGGTTGTAGAGGCCCAGTCCGAGCATGCCGACGAACAGCAGACCGGCAGGAACCCCCACTTCGCTGAAGATTTCCAGGTAGGTGTTGTGCGCCCGGCGGTACAGGTCGCCGATCTTGCGGTTGGCGGAAAACGCCTTGGCGTACCCGGTGGTGGCGTAATGCAGGGGAAAGGTGCCGGGGCCGGAACCGAGCAAAGGATTCTCGCGGATCATCTGGCTGCCGACCACGATGTACGACGCACGGCGACCAAGGGATTCGTCATCGTGGCCACGGGCGCCGGCACTGAGCACGCTCAGCGACTGGATACGTGCCAGATAGCCGGCGGGCATCGCATAAATCGCCAGCGGAATCACGATCGCCATGCCGAGCATGGCGAAGCCCAGGTGCCGTGGGCGGATGCGTGTCAGTTGCGCGCGGTAGTGCCAGCAACCGATCACCAGACTCAACGCCAGCACCACCAGCCCGGAGCGGGATTCGGTCTTGGTCATGCCGCCGAGCAGCAGCAGGCAGCAACCGCCCCAGAACAAACGGTGCAACAGGTTCGGGCTGCGAATGATCAGCAGCAGGCCCAGCGGTACGGCGAAGGCGATCAGCATGGCAAAGGCATTCGGGTCTTCGAGCAGGCCGGCGGCGCGGCCCTGATCCTGGAATTTGCTCGAGAACATCGCCATCGCGCAGGTGGTGCTGACGGCCAGCGTCACCAGCCGGGCGAACAGGTCGAGATTCAGTTCTCGACCGATCAGCAAAGTGATGACGAACAGAATCAGACCGACGCTGAGTTCGCGCAGATGACCCAGAGACATGCCCATGTCATCGGTGTTGAGCAGGCTCAGAAAGTACAGAACCATGAACCAGACCAGGTAACGCCAGATATTGCTGCGCAGGCGTTCGGACGGGATCTGATGCATCGCCAGTTGCAGCATCAGGATCACTGCCAGCGACGCACCGATCAGCTTGCTGCCTGACAGTGAGCTGTCCTTGAAGAAACCCTCGAACGGCACCAGCGCAGCAATGCCGAGCAGGCCCCAGGTCGGCTTGCGGTAGAGCACGGTGAACCCCACCAGACCCAGCACCGCTCCTGGCGCAAGATAGGGCCAGGGGCTGGCCAGCAAGGCGATGCAGACCAGACCCAGCAAGCTGACGATCGAGAGCGGGAAAATCATGCGCGTGCCTCCCGTGCCGTGCGGATGTACAGCTGCGACCAGCGTTCGGCCAGGGCCTTGAGGTCGTAGCGGTCCTGTTGCGTGCGTTTTGCGTTGTCCCGCAGTCTGCGCGCCAACCCGCTGTCGCTCAGCAGGGTATCGAGCTGACGGGCCAGGGCGTTGCTGTCGGTCGGCGCGGCGAGCAGGCCGTTGTGCCGGTGTTCCAGCACATCGGGAATCCCGCCGACAGCAAAGGCCACCACCGGCACCCCGGTCTGCATGGCCTCGAGCAAAATCATCGGTGTACCTTCGGTGCGCGAACTGATCACCAGCGCGTCGAGTCGCTGCCACCAGTGGCGCATGTCGGTCTGATAACCCGGCAGGCGAATGCGTTGCTGCAACCCGGCGGCTTCGATTCGTGCCTGCAATGCCTCGCGTTCCGGGCCGTCACCGAGCATCACCGCGTCGAGTTGCGGGTGCTGATGACACAACGGGATCAGGGCATCGAGGAACAGGTCCGGGCCTTTCTCGCTGCTCAAGCGGCCGACGTATCCGGCGAGCCAGCGCGGATTTTCGACTTGCAGAGTCCGCTGGACGATCGCCGCCGGCAGGCCGTTGGGGATCACTTGCAGCTTCTCCGCCCGCACGCTGGCCTGGCGATGCAGCACCGCGATGCTTTCGGCCACGCACACCACCCGATCCACCGAGGCGGTGCGGCACAGTTGCAGGCTGAGCCAGGTGTAGAACTTCTGCTTGCGGCTGCGCGGGGTGAAACCGTGCTGTGTGATCACCAGCGGCAGACGCAGCAACGAGGCGCCCACCCAGCCGAACAACAGGCCCTTGAAATTATGGGTGTTGATCAACGGACGTTCTGCCCGGCGCTGGCGCAGATGCCCGAGCAGTGCGCCGAGCCCGGCGCACCCTTGCGCATCGACGCCGGCCTCGCGAAAGCGCTCGATCAGCTCCGCTGGCGCATCGAGAAACAGCACCTGATGCTGCCCCGGTGTCGCCAGGCAATGATCCAGCAACATCCGCTCGGCCCCATAGAAGCCGCCGCTGCTGAGCAAATGAATGATCGGCAGCGCGGCGTTCGGGGAGGACGGCGTGTTCAATTGCGCACCCAGTGCACGAAGCTTGGCACGGTCCAGTTCTTGTGCGGATTGCCGGGTTCGGTGCTCTGATCGTTGATCACCAGCAGCACCGGTACGCCCAGCTCGTGGCTGATTTGCGCTGGGTGTTTGAAGCGGTGATCGAAGAACTCACGCACGTAGACCAGGGCAATCGCCAGCAGCAGGCCGGTGAACAGACCGAACGGAATGATCAGCAGCGGTTTGGGGAACGCCGCTTCGGTCGGTTCAAACGGTGGGCTCAGGACCCGGGCGTTGGACAGGTCGTCGTTCAGCGCGCGGGTGGTGCTGCTTTCGGCAAAGCGTTGGGCGTAGGTCGAGAACGCGGCGTGCAGGGCATCGATTTCGGTGTCCATCTGCCGCAGTTTGCTTTGGGTTTGCTGCAGATCATGGATGCGCGCCTTGAATTCGGCGATGCGCGCCGTCTTCTGATCGATCACCTGTTGCACCACGGCCAGATCGTTGGTGCGTTCCTGAATGCGGTTGCTCACCACTTTGAGAAATTGCTGGCGGGTACGGGCGATCTGCTCACGGGTCAGCAGCATCGGCTCGCTGCCGGGCTGGAACACCGCCAGATCATTCATGTAGCGGCTGACCTGGGTGGTCAGTTGCTCGCCCAGCTGTTTGATCTCCCGGTCTTCGAACGCCACATTGTCGACGGTGGTGGTGAAGGTGTAGGGGAAGGTGTAGTCATTGAGCTTGTTGTTGCTGGCGGCGGCCAGGCTGGTTTTCAGGTATTCCAGCCAGCGCTGGCTCTGCAGCAGGCGATCCTGATACAGGTTCAGTGCCTGTTCTTCGGTGTTGATCGCGTTCAGGCGGAAGGTGATTTCCTCCTTCGGATCCGCCGCACCGACACTTTCCAGCAACGCCTGGCGGTTTCCTTCCAGACCATCGAGGCGCACCTGATACAGGTGTTTCTTGGTCTCGTAGAACGACTGCGGCAGGTCGATCGATTGCAGCGCCTGACGGCTGACCAGATAGTTTTGCAGCAGGGCGGCGACGAAGGTCGTGCCTTGATGCGGATCCGGGAAGCTGTAGACGATCGAGATCACGTTGGAACCGGGCAGGGTCTCGATCTTCAGGCTGTCGATGGCCTGTTGCGTCAGCCCGTCGAGCACGGTGTCTCGCACCGGATCGGTTTCCAGTCCCAGCAGGTTGCGCAGCGGGTTGATCAGGTACTGGCGCAGGGGCGAGGTGATGTAGCGCTTGAACGGATCGCCGATCAGCCGGGCGAACATCGCGGGAGGCGGGGTGTATTCACCCTTGTCCCGCAGTTCGCTGATGGTCTGACGGATCAGCGCCGGCGAACGCAGGATGTTGCTCTCGGTTTCCATGTCCGCCAGTGACGGCGGAATGAATGTGGCGTTGTCCACGGTCAGCGACGTGGTGGCGTCGCCCTGGGAGAGTTTTTTTGACTGCACGATCACCTGGGCGGTGATATCGAAGCTCTGTTTGAGCACCAGCGGCAGCACCAGCGCGATCACTGCAAAGATCAGGAAGACACGCTTCACCAGTCGCTTGTTGGCGAAGAAGATCCTGAAGAACTCATGCAGGTAGTTTTCCTTTGGATTCATGTCAGGTCACCCGAGAGTCAGTTGTTGTTGCTGCCTTTGTTGTCGACGCGGTAGCCGAAGCTGAACCCCACGCCCTGGAACAGCACCACGTCGGCCAGTTGCCGGGCCAGATCGCCGGCACTCGCCAGTTTGGTCTTCGGCACGAAAAGCATGTCGTCCGGTTGCAGGTAGGCGATCTGCGAGGCGTCGCCGGCCAGCGCCTTCTCGACGTCGTAATGCACGGCCTGCACCTGATTGCCGTTGCGCCGCATGATCACCACTGAATCCAGCCGCGCCTTGACGTTGGTACCACGGGCCAGGGTCAGCGCTTCAAGTACCGAGACTGGCCGCCGGATCGGGTAGGAACCGGGCTGGCCGACTTCACCCAGCACGTAGATCTCGTTGCCGGCGGTGGACTTGAGCAGCACATCCACGGTCATCCTTCCCGGCAGTTGCGCATAGCGTTTGTTGAGGAAGGTTTCCAGTTGATTGACGGTCATGCCTTGCAGCGGCACGGCGCCGATTTCCGGGAAGCTCGCGTAGCCGTCAGTGCCCACGGTGATCTCGCGGCTCATGCCGGTGGCGGGGTGGTTGAGGGCGCTTTTCAGGTTTTGCTCGTTGGTCAGCGGACTGATGATCTGCACGGTCAGCTGATTGCGATTGGGCTGGAACAACTGTTTGCGCTGGTAGGCGCGCTGGATTTCTTCGCGAGCCTCGTCACTGGTCAACCCGACGATCTTCACCGAGGTGTTGGCGCCCGGCAGGTTGATGGTGCCGTCCGGCAACACCAACTGGTTGCCGTTGAGCTGGCTGGCGGCGGTGAAGTTCAGGCCGATCTGGTCACCGGCCTGCACGCGGTAAGCGTCCGAGCCGCTGGTGCTGATGTGGAAGATCACGTCCAGCACATCCTGCGGGCGCAGGGTCTGTTCGACCTTGGGCATGTCGGTGGCCTGGGCGTTGGCCGGGGTGGCGGTGAGGATATTCACCGGCATGGTCTGGGTTTCGGAGTTGCTGGAGCAACCTGCAAGCGGCAGCATCAGCAGAACCAGTATCTTGGCGTTCATTGCGTCATCCCTCGCGTTGCTTACAGGTTTTTGTAGAGCCATTTGGGCATGTAGTACTTGCGCCGGTTGAACACGCTGCCGACCACTTTCGCCCCGGCCTGGGTCAAGCGCTGCACGGCTGCTTGCGCGACTTCCCAGCGGGTGTCTTCGGCGCGGACCACGAACACCACACCGTCGACCTGAGTGCTGATGACCAGCGTGTCGGCGGCTGAATACACCGCGTCGCCGTCGATCACCACAAAGCGGTACTGAGCGCCCAGTTGATCGAGCAACGGGCTCAGGCGCTCGGCGGTCAGGTGTTCCAGGGTGCGGATCGGCCGGCCGTTGGGCAGCACGTGGAAGGGCAGGCTTGACACCTGCACCACGCAGTCCTGCAACAGTGGCGGGTTGTCCGGGTTGAACAGCAGGTCGCGCAGGCCGCGCTCCTTGCCCAGGTTCAGTTGCTGGGTGAGGTTGTTCGCCGACTGACTGGCATCGACGTACAGCACCAGTCCGCTGCTCATCTGTGCCAGTTGGCTGGCCATGGCCAGCGCGCTGGTGGTAGTGCCGGCGCCGGGGTTGGCGGCGGTCAGGAAAAGGATCCGCAGATCCAGGTCCAGCACGGTCGACGTCAGGTTCGACTCGCTGGGGCTGGCGATGCTCAGGCTTTTGTTGGTTGAACCGTCCATTAGCTTGCTCCGTGGCCGCTGAATACTTTGAAAGGGGTTTTCAACAGGATCTTCAAATCAAGCAACAGGCTCTGCTCGGAGATGTAGCTGAGGTCCAACTCAACGCGCTGGTCGAAGTCGATATTGCTGCGCCCGGAGATCTGCCACAGGCCGGTCATGCCGGGGTAGATCGCCAGACGGGCGAGGTGCTTGTCCTTGTAGCGGTAGGCGTTGAACGAGGTCGGACGAGGGCCGACCAGGCGCATGTCGCCGGTCACCACATTGATCAGGTTGGGCAGTTCGTCGAGGCTGGTGCGCCGAAGGAAACCGCCGATCCGGGTAATGCGCGGGTCCTGATCAATCTTGAAGTCGATCGCATCGGCACCGTGTTTATTGAGGTGGCGCAGCGACTCTTTGAGTTCTTCCGCGTTGGCGACCATGGTGCGAAATTTGTACATGCCGAACTTGCGGCCGCGATAGCCGGTGCGTTTCTGCACGAACATCACCGGGCCTTTGCTGGTGAGCTTGATGGCGAGTGCCAGACCGATCAGCAGCGGCGAAATCATCACCAGAATGACCAGCGCGCCGAGGCAGGCCACCACCCTGTTGGTGCGCGACAGCTGCCAGGGACGGCCACCCTCGCGTCCGGTCACCCAGCCTTGCCCCTGGCGGTGGATGGCCGCGTCGAGGCGCATTCGATGTTCCGGATCCATGCGTTTGTCACGAACCAGATGTTGGATCGGTACACCTTTTTCATGTCCAGTCATGGAGTCCTCCGCTGGTGTTCAGCCGCGAACGGCGCGTGGGCGACAGGCAGTCGGGTAGTATTCGCGGTACCAGGCGATGAAACGCCCGAGACCTTCATCCAGCTCTATCCGGGGCTGGAACCCGGTGGCCTGAGCCAGATCTTCGGCGTCGGCACAGGTGTTGAGCACGTCGCCCGGTTGCAGGGGCAGCAGCTCGACAATGGCTTTGCGGCCGAGATGTTTTTCCATCAGGGCCAGGTAGGTTTTCAGCTCCACCGGATGGTGGCCGCCGATGTTGAACAGGCGCCACGGCGCCATGCTGCTGCCCGCATCGGGGTGCTCGCGATCCCATTCCGGATGGGTATGCGGCGGATGGACCGTGAGGCGGGCAATGCTTTCGACGATGTCGTCGATGTAGGTGAAATCGCGCTGGTGCAGGCCGTAGTTGAACAGCTTCAACGGCAGGCCTTCGGAGATGGCCCGGGCGAACTGGATCGGCGACATGTCCGGCCGCCCCCAGGGCCCGTACACCGTGAAAAAGCGCAGCCCGGTGCAGGGAATGCCGAACAGATAGCTGTAGCTGTGGGCCATCAGTTCGTTGGCTTTTTTGGTCGCGGCGTACAGCGACAGCGGGTGATTGACGTCGTCATGCACCGTGTACGGCGTGTGCTGGTTGGCGCCGTATACCGAGCTCGACGAGGCATAGATCAAGTGTTCAACCGGGTGATGCCGGCAGCACTCCAGAATGTTCAGGAAGCCACTGAGGTTGCTGTCCATGTAGGCCCGTGGATTTTCCAGCGAGTAACGCACCCCGGCCTGCGCCGCGAGGTGGATCACCACTTGCGGGCATTCACGGACGAAGAGGGCGTCGACGGCGGCGGCGTCGGCCAGATCGACTCTGGCAATCTGGAAATCGCCGACCTGACCGCGGACCCAGCGCACACGATCATGCTTGAGTTGCGGGTCGTAATAGGCGTTGAAATTGTCCAGGCCGACGACCTGATGCCCGTCGCGCATCAGCCGCAGCACGCAATGAGCGCCAATGAACCCGGCCGCACCGGTGACGAGGATTTTCATGACCGCAGCCCGTCAGGCGCGATATGCCGCAGGCCGATGCCGCTGTAGTGCAGGCCGGCGGCTGCCACTTGTTCAGGGTTGTAGAGGTTGCGACCGTCGATGATGACTTTCGAGCGCAGCTTGCTGGCCAGCAGCTCGAAATCCACCACGCGGAAATTCTTCCACTCGGTGCAGATCACCAGTGCGTCGGCATCCTCCAGGGTATCGTCGCGGGTGGCGCACAGGTGCAGGTCATCGCGGTAGCCGTAAATGCGCCGGCATTCGGACATGGCCTCGGGATCGTAGGCCTGCACACTGGCGCCTTCGGCCCACAGGGCATCCATCAGATAACGGCTGGGGGCTTCGCGCATGTCATCGGTGTTCGGCTTGAAGGCCAGGCCCCAGATGGCGATGGACTTGCCAGCCAGGCCTTGCGGGAACTGCGCCTTCAGCTTGCTGAACAGGATGTGCCGCTGGGTGTCGTTGACGTCGGTGACACTGCGCAGCAATTTCAGCGGCATGCCGTTGAGCTCGGCGGTATGCAACAGGGCGCGCAGATCCTTGGGAAAGCACGAACCACCGAAGCCGCAGCCGGGGTAGATGAAGTGATAGCCGATGCGCGGGTCGGAGCCGATGCCCTTGCGCACGGCTTCGATGTCGGCGCCCAGCAGCTCGGTGAGGTTGGCCAGTTCGTTCATGAAGCTGATGCGGGTGGCGAGCATCGCGTTGGCCGCGTACTTGGTCAGCTCGGCGCTGCGGTTGTCCATGAACATCAGTTTTTCGTGGTTGCGGCAGAACGGTGCATACAGCTCGCTCAACTGCTCCCGGGCGTCAGGGTCCAGGGTGCCGACAATGATCCGGTCCGGACGCATGCAGTCGGCGAGGGCGCTGCCTTCTTTGAGGAATTCGGGGTTGGACACGATTCGCACGTTCAGGCCGCTTTTGCCGCGCCGGTGCAATTCGTTGTTGGCGGTGTCGAGTACCTGATCCGCCGTGCCGACCGGCACCGTGGATTTGATGATCAGGGTGCGATCGGCCTCCATGAAGCTTGCGATTTGCCGTGCCACGCTGAGCACATGGCTGAGGTCAGCGGAACCGTCCTCGTCAGCCGGCGTACCCACGGCGATGAAGATCAGTTCGGCGTGTTCAACGGCATCGCTGGCCTGGGTGGTAAACAGCAAGCGCCCGGCCTTGATGTTTTCTTCCAAAGTTGCCGACAGTCCCGGTTCACTGATCGGCGGAACTGCCTGTTGCAGTTGTTTAATCTTGTTCGGGTCAATATCGACGCACAACACTCGATGTCCGACATCGGCGAGTGCCGCAGCTTGAATCAGGCCAACATAGCCCGTACCAAATACGCTCACGTCCATATTGGCGTGCCTCGTAAGACGGTGGAAAGAAGATCGAATTGGAACTGTCAAAAGGGGTATAGCGCAGGGTGGGGAAAGCGTGTCAGCAAAATGACATGTTGCATGTGTATAACACCCCCGTTTTTGGGGGCGATTGGCCATCAAGTACTTGCTGTATCTGGATTTGTCCCGTCCTTGACATGCTTTTCACATTTCAAAGAAAACGATAAACGGTCGTAGGCCACAAAATACAAGGCCTGTAACGACTTGGGTGTGTCAGTTTTGAGTCAATGTTTTTTTGACGCTTTTGGCAAAAGTCGGACAATTCTTGCGCTTTGATGGCCCGCTGCTAGTGTCAGAAAATGACCGACAAGCGATTGACCATGCCCCGTCGCAAGCGTCCCGGAATCGCCATGTTTCGATATTTGAAAGAACTGCTTTTAGTTATTTATCTACTGCTTTATTCCGATTATTACCTTGAACGTTTAAACGCCATGGGTATCGGTCCGGCAGTACTACTTTTTGGCGCGATGTTTTTGGCGCTGACGTTCGCATTATTGCTAACGGCCTATATAAGGCAGACTTTCATTCGGCACTTGTTCGCATTGGCGATGTTTATTTCGGCGGTGTTCTTTGATGTCTATACCCGGGTCACTGCCGATTACCTGACGTACAGCAGTTTTGTCTCACTGGTTTATTCGGGCGGCTTCATCCAGGAAGCGGCGTACCAGTACCGGGACGCGATCGCCCACGGGGTGCTCAACGGTCTTTTGCTGTTGATCGGCATCGGCCTGCGGCCGCGTCATTCGATTCCGGTTCCCAATGCACTGAGAGTCGCGGCGCCGGTGCTGGGGGTGTTGCTGCTCAGCGCCGTACTGTTCGTGCGGGCCGGGGAAGGGGCGCGGGGCTTGCCGATCATGTACACGCCGCTGGCCTATTTCAACCTGTTTGGCTACGAGGCGCTGCACAACACTGTCGGCCCCCGTGAGCCAGTGACCCTGACGCGCAACGGCCCGGCGGTGAGTCACGACATCGTGCTGATCATCGACGAAAGCATTTCCGGCAATTACCTGGACATCAACGCGCCGTTTGGCGTGCACAGCAACCTCAAGCAAGCGCATCCGGGTGTCGAGATCTTCAACTACGGCTACGCGGCGTCCATCGCCAATTGCAGCGCCGACACCAACGTCACCCTGCGCTACGGCGGCACTCGCGCCGATTACATGCGCATCAACACCACGCTGCCGTCGATCTGGCAGTACGCGAAAAAGGCCGGCCTGCGCACGGTCTACATCGATGCCCAGCGTACCGGCGGCAATCTGCAGAACCTGATGACCGACACCGAGAAAAAGGACATCGACGAGTTCGTGCAATTTGACCAGACCAGCGTCCGCGATCGCGACATGGCCGCCGCTGCCAAGCTGATCGAACTGCTCAACGACGACACACCGGAGCTGGTGGTGATCAACAAGGTCGGCGCGCATTTCCCGGTACACGACAAATACCCGGACGCCTTCATGGCCTACCGCCCGACGTTGCCGCGAGGGCAGTTCACCGAAGTCGCCGACACCGGCAAGCGCGACGGTTTCAACGGCCAGCCGGATGACTGGGTGCTGTACCGTAACGCCTACAAGAACACCGTGTTGTGGAATGTCGGCGAATTTTTCTCGCGGGTGTTTGCCCAGGCCAATCTGAACAACGCACTGCTGATCTACACCTCGGACCACGGCCAGGACCTGCACGAGCGCGGTAACCCGGGGCTCAACACCCATTGCGGTGGCGACCCGGTGGAAGAGGAGGGGCTGGTGCCGCTGGTGGTGATTCAGGGCGATCAGTTGCACTCGCTCGACTGGTCGGCACAACTGGCGGCCAACAAGGATCGCTCCAGTCACTACAACATCTTTCCGACCCTGCTGCAGCTGATGGGCTACGACCTGGCGGGGATCGAATCGGTCTACGGCAAACCGCTGAGCGTGCCGACAGCGGACGATTTCACCTTCAACTACCGCTTCAATGCGCGGTTGGGGGCCAGACCCGAGTGGAAACATATCGACCTGAACAGCATCGTCACGCCGGGTGAGTCGCCCACCAGCATTGCAGCAGGACAGTAACCCTGCGCCACCCGCTATCCGCTATCCTTGCCCCACACGGTTCGATCGGATGGCGGCATGCTGCAGGTTCAAAACGTCTTCAAGAGCTATCTCACCCCTCAAGGCCCGTTGCCCGTGTTGCAAGGCATCGACCTGACACTCAAACCGGGAAGCAGTCTGGCGCTGATGGGCGAGTCGGGCAGCGGCAAAAGCACGCTGCTGCACCTGATTGCCGGTCTGGATAAAGTCGACAGCGGCAGCATCCGCAGCGGCGAACATCGACTCGACGAAATGAGCGAAGCGCAACTGGCCAACTGGCGCCGCACGGAAATCGGTCTGGTGTTCCAGCAGTACAACCTGATCGGCAGCCTGCGCATCGAAGACAACCTGGCGTTTCAGGCACGACTCGCCGGACGCCATGATCCGCGCTGGCAGAACCATCTGGTGCAGCGTCTGGGCCTGGACGATCTGCTCAAGCGTTATCCCGAACAACTCTCTGGTGGCCAGCAGCAACGGGTCGCGCTCGGCCGGGCGTTGGCATCGCGGCCCAAGTTGTTGCTGGCCGACGAACCCACCGGCAGCCTCGACGAGTCAACCAGTGACGAGGTGCTGCGGCTGTTGCTGGAACTGCTCGAGAACACGCCGACCACCTTGCTGATGGTCACCCATAGTCAGCGCGTGGCCGCGCGACTGGCGGAGCGGGTGGTGTTGTCCAGCGGTCGACTGACGTGAGGGTTTTCCGGCTGGCCCTGATCGCCTTGCTCAGTCACTGGCGGCGACATCCGGTGCAGTTTTTCAGCGTGCTCACCGGGTTATGGCTGGCCACCAGTCTGTTGACCGGCGTCGAAGCGCTCAACAGCCAGGCGCGGGACAGTTACGCGCGAGCCAGCCGGATGATCGGCGGCGAACCCCAAGCCAGCCTGAGTGCGCCAGGTGGCGCGACGTTTTCGCAGCAGTGGTTTGTCGATCTGCGCCGTCAGGGCTGGCCGGTTTCGCCGGTGTTGCAGGGCCGTTTGATCCTCAAGGACCATGAATCTCAACGCCTGCAATTGATGGGTATCGAGCCGGTGTCGCTGCCGGCCGATAGTGCTGTGGCGGGGCAGGCGATGCCGATCGAGCGCATCGTCGAGTTCTTCAGCCCGCCGGGCAGCACCTGGATTTCCCCCGACACCTTGCAAGCGTTGAACCTGTCAGAAGGTGACACACCGCAAACCGGAACCGGTCAGACGTTGCCACCGTTACTGGCGCAGAAGGACATGGCTCCCGGTGTCTTGCTGGTGGACGTCGGTGTTGCTCAACGTGTGCTCGAACAACCCGGTCAACTGTCGCGGCTGACGTTGCCCAACGATTTTCACGCCGACGTACCGGCCGCGTTCAAGGGCCGGTTGCAGCTCAAGAGCAGCGGCGAAGAAAACAATCTGGCGCGGCTGACCGAGAGTTTTCATCTCAATCTCGATGCACTTGGTTTTCTCTCGTTTGTCGTCGGCCTGTTCATCGTGCATGCGGCTATCGGTCTGGCGCTGGAACAGCGTCGTGGGCTGTTGCGTACGTTGCGCGCCTGCGGTGTCAGTGCGCGAATGCTGATTGCTTGTCTCATCGTCGAACTCGGTGCGCTGGCGTTGATCGGCGGACTGTTTGGTGTCGTCAGCGGCTACTGGCTGGCCAGTGTGCTGCTACCGGATGTCGCCGCCAGCCTGCGCGGGTTGTACGGCGCGGAGGTGGCGGGGCAGTTGCGCCTGAGTTCGTGGTGGTGGTTCAGCGGCATTGGCTTGAGTCTGCTCGGCGCGTTGCTGGCCGGGGCCAACAGCCTGTTGCGAGCGGCGCGGCTGCCGTTGTTGGCGGTGGCCGATCCGCAAGCCTGGCATGAACAGCATGCGCGCTGGTTGCGCCGACAGGGCTGGGTGGCCGGGGTGTTTGCGGCGATTGCTTTGATTGCGCTGGTGTCGGGTAACAGTCTGGCCAGTGGTTTCGTGTTGATGGCGGGGTTGTTGCTCGGCGCCGCGTTGGCGCTGCCGGTGGTGCTCAGTGCGCTGTTGAACGGCTTGCTCGGGCGCAGTCGTTCGGTGCTGGGGCAGTGGTTTCTCGCCGACTGCCGACAGCAATTGCCGGCGCTGAGTCTGGCGCTGATGGCGTTGCTGCTGGCGCTGGCGGCGAACATCGGCGCCGGCAGCATGACCACCGGTTTCCGCCAGACCTTCAACGACTGGCTCGAACAACGGCTCACTGCCGAGCTCTATCTGAACCCGAGCAATCCGGCTCAGGCGCGCGAGCTGTACAGCTGGCTCAAACAACAGCCGAGTGTCACGGCGATCCTGCCCAACTGGCAGGTTTCGGTGACGCTGCAAGGCTGGCCTACGGAAGTGTTCGGCATCATCGACCATCCGCACTATCGTCAGCACTGGCCGCTGCTCGAAGCCCGGGGCAACGACCCGTGGGCTTTGCTGGCCACCGATGACGCGGTGATGCTCAGCGAACAACTCGCGCGCCGGCTCAAGGTGCGGCCGGGCGATCGCCTGACGATTCCGACGCCGGGCCTGTCGTGGACGCCGCGCATCGTCGGGATCTACGCCGACTACGGCAATCCCAAGGGCCATGTGCTGGTCAACAGCAATCACCTGTTGCGCAGTTGGCCGCAACTGACACCGAACCGGTTCAACCTGCGGATCGAACCGGCAAAGATCCCGGCACTGCTCAGTGCCTTGCAGGCACGCTTCCAGCTCGACGACAGCCGCATCGTCGATCAGGCGCGGCTCAAGGGCTGGTCGGTGCAGGTTTTTGAGCGGACCTTTGCCGCGACGGCCGCGCTCAACAGCCTGACGCTGGCGGTCGCCGGTGTGGCGTTGTTCATCAGCCTGCTGACCCAGAGCCAGAGCCGTCTCGGCCAACTCGCGCCGTTGTGGGCCTTGGGGGTGACGCGACGGCAATTGATGCTGCTCAACCTCGGTCAGACCTGGTTGCTGGCGGTACTGACGCTGGTGTTGGCATTGCCATTGGGCATCGGGCTGGCGTGGTGTCTGGATGCGGTGATCAACGTGCAGGCCTTTGGCTGGCGCCTGCCGTTGCGGGTGTTTCCGTTGCAGTTGCTGCAACTGACCGGGCTGGCGCTGCTGGCGACGCTACTGGCCTCGGCGTGGCCGCTGTATTCGTTGTACCGCACGCAACCGGCGGACTTGTTGAGGACGTTTGCCCATGAGGATTAACTTCGCCGTGGTTTGCCTGGCGCTGTTGCTCACTGGCTGCGACAACCCGGCACCGGAACAGAAAGGTTTTGCCGGGATGGGCGCTCAGGCGCAGGCCTTCACGCCGGTGGTGCCGGGGCGGGTGTTCAGTTTCCCGGCGGATCACGGCGCCCATGACGGTTTTCGCATCGAATGGTGGTATGTCACGGCCAATCTCAAGGATGCTCAGGGCAATGATTTCGGCGTTCAGTGGACGTTGTTTCGCAGCGCCCTGAACGCGTTGCCGGAACAACCGGCGTGGGCCAATCAAACGATCTGGCTCGGTCATGCGGCGGTGACCTCGGCCAGCGTCCATCACGCCGCCGAGCGTTATGCCCGGGGTGGTGTCGGCCAGGCCGGGGTGCGTGCCGCGCCGTTCGAGGCGTGGATCGATGACTGGCGTTTCGTCAGTCAGGCGAGTGATCCGCTGGGCGACATGCAGCTCAGCGCAAAGGACAAAAACTTCAGCTATCAGTTGAGGCTGACTTCCAGCCGTCCGCTGGTGCTGCAAGGTGATCACGGTTTCAGTCAGAAATCCGAACAGGGACAGGCGTCGTATTACTACAGCCAGCCGTTTTTTCAGGCCAGCGGCACCCTGCAGATCGACGGCCAGACCTACACCGTCAACGGCCCGGCCTGGCTCGACCGCGAATGGAGCAGCCAACCGCTGACCGCCAACCAGACCGGTTGGGACTGGTTCTCCCTGCATCTGGATGGCGGCGAACACGTCATGCTCTACCGCATGCGCCAGAAGCAAGGGCCGCCGTACCTCACCGGCACGTGGATTGGCGCCGATGGCCAGACCGAAACCCTGCACGCCGAGCAGATCAAGCTGACCCCGCAGGGCACTGCGAAAGTGGCCGGCCGTTCGATGCCGGTGCGCTGGTCGATCGACATTGCGCAAAAAAACCTGCAAATCACCCTCGATGCAGTCAACCCCGATGCCTGGATGAACCTGCGCATTCCGTATTGGGAAGGGCCGGTGCGCTTGAGCGGCAATCGGGGCGGGCAGGGCTATCTGGAGATGACCGGGTACTGATTGACCCGGTTCGAGGAGCAACGGCCGATCAGCGTCTATGCTCCTTGGCACGCGCGGTGCCGAGACCGATTCGGCGCCGGGTGTTGTCATCCATCACAGGGAAAGTACCGCTTATGAAGCTCAAAGCACTGACGCACACGATTGCACTCGCCGCCGCCCTTTCTGCTGCCAGCCTTTCGGCAATGGCCAACGATATCCCGCTGTCGGCCACGGTCGAGGCCGACCGGGTAACCACCAAAGTGCTGGCGGTTGACCCGGCCAATCATCAGGTTGTTCTTGAGGGTGCGGAAGGTCGCCAGGTACATATCCAGCTCAGCGACAAGGCCAAAAATCTCGGAAATCTGAAGGTGGGTGATCTGGTCAAGATCGAGGTGACCCGTTCGGTCGCCGCTTATCTGGACACCGATGTGGATAAAGGTCTGCCAGGTTCCACCGAGCGCACCGGTGAACTGCGCAATGCCGTGGGCAGCAGCAACCCGGGAGGCGAGGCCTTCCGCCAGGTTCAGGTGCAACTGAAAATCACCAAAATTGATTTGGCGACAAACCAGGTTACCCTGGAAAATCCTTCAGGCCAGTCGAAAACCCTCAACGTCGAGAAGCCTGAGATTCAGGCCAAACTGAAAGATTTGAAAGTCGGGCAGAGTGTGGTGGTCACTTACACCGATGTATTAAAAGTGACCAGTCAGCATGAAAGTTGAGTATTGACTCTACATAACGGCTGTTCTTGTACAAGTAATTGTATGAGAGCAGTCATATGAAGTATTCAAGGTGATGAATTCGAAAAGTTTGTCGGGAAATATCGATGAATATTTTCTTTAACTTTTCAGTACATAAATTTCATGTTGAAGCAGGACGACATATCCGCCAATTTCCATTAAAATCCTTCGCGTTCGCCCAGTGTCAGGGCTCTTTACCGGTGCATGGATTGCCAGGCCATTACACTGGGCGAACACCTCCTCGGAGTGGAGGCCAAAGAATTCAGATGCAAAAAGGGCGACTGTGAAGTCGCCCTTTTTTATTGTCTTACGATTTGGCGGGTCGCATGCCTCGTTGTAACTGAAGGCGCTTGAGCGTTTCCTGGTACATGGTGGTACGGCGGTGTCGCGTGCCATATCCACCGATAGCAGCCACGGTGCCGGCCTGGATGTGATCCAGGTAGCGGAAGATCGTTCGCGGCGAGAGGCATTTGATGCCGTAGCCAAGGTTGCTTAAACGATCCTGCAGCGTGTATCCCGGGACCCGGTCATCCATCGAAAAATGCAGCCCGTGAGCCTTGATCAACCGAGCGTTCCACAAGGTGCAGAAGCTTTTCAGGTGAGTTTCCCGGTAGGGTTTTGGATCTCTGGAGGGCAACCCAAAATGCTGTTTTGCCCGGCGGAAATAGTGTTTGAAGTAACGTGAAGACAAACGCCAGGTGTCTCTAAGTACGCCTCGATCTAATTGCTCGACGCAACCGACCGCCGCTGTATCCAAAGATTGCATGCACTCATTCATCATCATCGAAAAGACAGTACTGTCAAAAACGAAAGTGTCGGTGTGCAGCAAAAACAGGTAATCGGTTTCAACTTTCGCAAGTGCCAGATCAAGTGCCTTGCCATGAGCAATATGCCCCGCTTCCTTGCCGGGTGAAGGGCGCTCGATCAAGTTGATCCAGTCCAGGGACCGCAAGTAGATCAGGCTTTCATCGGCGGAATCGTTGTCCACCACCCACACCGGAATTTGATGCTCCTTGACGTATTGCTCGAGAAACTCCAGGCACATCCGGGTTATTTCCGGCGTCTTGTAATTGACCAATACAAGACTGAAGGCGGGCAGTTGTTTTGAGGTGGAATCGATCGCACTCATGGTCTGGGCTCACTTCAAGTTGAAGGGTTCTGCTGACGGCAATCAGCCCACAGAACCGCTGCTTTGTGGCCCGGATGGTAGGGACGCAACCTTAGTTCAAGCTTAATTTTCGAGCGTCCGGGGCGGGCGACTTGTTACGGCTTGCGACACCGGCGAGGCGCTTGGCGATCAAGCGCGGTTCCACGGTAAGATGCGCCGCCATTTCAAGTTCAAGGAAGACAACGGCCCGCGCCGTTCGCCACGGATGAAACCACTTTCCCTCTACCACCCGGCCCTTTACTGGCTGCGCGTGTGGCAAAAAAGACTGTTTCGCCACATCGCCTGGCACTGCTCGAGCAAACGCTACGCACGGCCGGCCACGACGTCCGAGCGCTTGCCGTATCGCTACCTCAAACACACCTCAAAACTGATCCGCAAACTCGGCGACTCGGACCTGGCGCTGCAACACAACAAAGTCATCAACCTCAAACTCGCCGTCGCTGCCATCGACGGCGTCACCATCGCCCCCGGCGAATATTTCTCCTTCTGCCGCCTCGTAGGCCGCCCGACCCGCCAACGCGGCTACGTCGAAGGCATGGAACTGTCCTTCGGCCAGGCCCGCACCGGTATCGGCGGCGGCATCTGCCAACTCAGCAACCTCATCCACTGGATGGCCATTCACTCACCCCTGGTCGTCGTCGAACGCGCCAACCACAGCTTCGACCCCTTCCCGGACGACGGCCGCGTCCTGCCATTCGGCTCCGGCGCAGCGATCTTCTACAACTACATCGACCTGGTACTGCACAACCCGACGGATCGCAGCTTTCAGCTGAAGCTGAGGGTGGGGGAGACGCAACTGGAAGGGGAATTGTTGTGTGATCGGGAACGGGCTTATCGGTATCACGTGTTCGAGGTGGGGCATCGGTTTGTGCGGGAGGGGGAGCGAGTGTATCGGGAGAATGAGATTTGGCGGGAGGTGCGGGAGAAGGGGCAGGTGGGGGTGTTGGTGGAGAGGGAGCGGTTGTATGGGAATCGGGTGGTGGTTAAGTATGAGGTTTTGGACGCGTTGATCGATACGAAGTAATCATGGTTCTGGAATTGCTATTCTTCTGCATCCATGAGTTTCTGTATTTGGAAAATATAGCGATGGCTTGTTTGTCGCCATTAATCAGGTTTTTATAAAAATTAATATCTGAAGCCCACTCAGCGATAACTAACTTGCTTTCTGGCTTTGATTTTAAGGCGAGAAAGCAAAGTTTCCAATGGCGCGAAAGTCTGCTATCGACAATTTCGAAAAAGTCAGCTGCGACAGGGATGGGGTATTCATCATGGGTTTCTGAGCACAGATAGTACTAAGGTTGGTTATCCCGAAATTCTATTCCGTAGGCAATGTATTCTTTTCCTATTTGCAGGTCTAATTCGCCATCAGGAAGTGATATGTGTTTTTTTAATCTTGATACGGTTTCTGGATTTGGTGCTTGATTGAGGTTGTTGAATTTACATACGACCTTCATTTAGTGGAATCTCCAAGCTCTGAGGAAGGTGGTGGGGTTTTCTTCAAGAACATAATGTATGAAAGGGGTTGAAAAGGGGGGCAGATTTATTTTCTTCAGCGAAAAATAAATTTTGGTTTGTTATGCTTCAAGCATAAAATCTTCGATTTTTTTAATAAATTCCATCTTGTTTTTTGTTTTGAATTCCCCTAGGAATATCTCAGAATTTTTTAACGGGTTCCCTTTGTTGTCGTACTTGATTGTTAGGAATTCAATTACAAACTCTCCCGATGGATCTCCTTCTGGTTCAACTCTGGAGTCAAAGCAGTGTCCCGTAGTTTGTCGTGCACCACCTAGTAAAACTGAGCTACTAAACCAGTCTGCAGTTTCGGGAGTGAGATCAACCTCGTAAAGGTTGTTGATTGTGATTGTCCATCCGCTTGATACTCGGAGGGGTTGGAGATCGTATTTAAGTTTTCTTCTCATATTGTTTGGTATTTTCCATGTGTTTTTGAACTTGATCTGGAGATGCCGGAAATCTGTGTGTTACATATTGAAAGGGGGGCGGACGTATTTTGTCCGACGAAAAATAAATCTGTCCCCTTTGATTCTTGACTATTTAAAGTTGCGCGCTGCTGGCTTTTTTTAGAAGGTTTTCAAGTTCTGGATAGGATTCGAGTTCTTCGTGGTTTAGGGAGTTAATAATAGCTTGTATTTTTTTTGCGTATTTATTCTCGATTGGGACTTCACTCCAGTCCAGTTCTGAGGCAGAGACTATTAATACTTCGGTAAATGGAGAGTCCAAAAGTTTCTTTAGAATTTCAATTGCCTGAGTTGAGCGATTCTCTCCAAGTGCCGCAGCACTTCGCTCCTGCCAATATTCTTCCCTTGATAGGATCGTGTCATTAAGCCGGTTCCAGTCTTCAGCGCTGAATTTTCCTAGAACTCCTTTGGCTACCTGCTCTGTAATGTATTCATTCCAGTTAGAATCCTCGCTTTGTCCCAGCCAGTAGTTGTATTCATCGAAAACCTTGCTGTCCATGATTTGTCTCAATTCAAATAGGAGGCGACATAGGTGAGTCGCCAGCTGGGAAGGAGGATGTGATAACGCCGTCGTCTTTGAGTACTTGCCACTGCACGCCGTCAACTGTTTTTGTATGCAAAGTTGTGGTGACGCCATCAACTTCTCGCATGAAAACACCAGGTGTTGCTGCTACCTCGTCGGTCACCCAAAGTATCTTTTCGTTGCTCCAGGTTTTAGGTGCGAGTGTAAGTGAAAAGGGGACAGATTTATTTTCTTTAACGAAAAAATAAATCCGTCCCCTTTAGTTCATAGCTCGTCGAACTCCACCTAGTAAAACTGAACTGCTAAACCACTCTGCAGTTTCAGGGGCGAGGTCAACCTCGAAAAGGTTGTTGATTGTGATTGTCCATCCACTAGGTACTCGTAGGGGTTGGAGTTTGTATTCAAGCTTGGTTTTCATGTTATTTCACTAGGAAAGGGAACGGATTTATTTTTTTCATTTTTTTCGAAAATAAATCTGTTCCCTTTTTAGGTATCCTTTTTTGCTTTTATAATTTTACTTGCTTAAAATTGCTTGCGATTATTGTTAGTACAGGTTTTTGGTGCCAAGCGCAAAGAAAAGAGTAACTTTTTGATTGTTCTTCTAAATCATTCTTGTCAATCATATTTATAAGTTCTGATTCTTGCATCGAGATTTCGGCTATTTCCTCACCTTCTGCACCTATACTCTGAAATGCAACAAGATCTTCAAATGTAAGTATCCAGACTTCTTCTTTCCAATCTTTAAATTCTATGTAAAGTTTTCCTGGATGGCTTGTTATTTTTTGTATTGTGCCGTCAGAGACGGAAAAAATGTTCATTTTACATTCCTGGGTGCTTTTCACCAGGTAGGAAGCCAGTTCCATGCCCTGGTTGGTAATTATCAGGTTTGGCTTTTGATATTAAACCTTGTTTTTTGGCTTGATTCCAAGTCACGTTAGAAGGCTTCAGCTCGATATGATAGTGCTCGCCATGGTGTCTTGCATTGAAAGGTCCTGCATCTCCAGGGTGACTTTCATATCTTATGCGTGTATTTGCGTTCGGTTCCCAAAGCATGCGCTGTGTTCCGTGCTGGGTCTGCGTTACCTTTGGTTGAACTCCCAATGCTTGAGTTAATTCATTAGGGTCGCTTGGAAAATGTGTGTGGGCCGTTGGCGGCTTTGGGGCCCCATCTTTTGTTGTTGCACCACTATGATCATCGGGTTGCTTGCCGGTCTGACCATTTGTTCCACCCGGGCATGTATTTAGTCCCAGCGGATCCACCCACCCCGTAGGGTTAGGCACGTACTGGTAGTTATTCAACCCACCCGCAAGCTTGATCGGATCCGGAGTCAGAAACCGCCCAGTCCCCGGATTGTAGTAGCGGTGCCGGTTGTAATGTAACCCTGTCTCCGCATCGAAATACTGACCTTGGAACCGCAAAGGATTGTCGATTTCACTGACGTCCAGCGCCGCGAGGTTGCCGTACGCGCGGTACTTCGCGGACCACATGATCTCGCCACTGTAGTCAGTGAGTTCCTGCGGTGTGCCCAGGTGATCGAGCTGGTAGTAGAACGGCGTTGCCTTACGCGGGCCTTCGCCGTCGAGCATCGCCAGCGGGCGGAAGCTGCCGGGTTCGTAGATATAGGTGCGATAACGGGTTTCACCGCTTTCGGCGATCAGGCGTTCGCCTTGCCACAAGAATTCGGTGGTCTGGCCATCGACAGTTTTCTCGATGCGACGACCGAAGGCGTCGTACTTATAGGATGCAGTGCTACCGCCCGGCAGGCTGACACCGACCAGACGATGCTGGCAGTCGTAGCGATATTCGGTGACGAGTTTCTGTCCGGTGCCGCGACGTTCGCGGATCAGATTGCCATAGGCGTCGTAGTCGTAGTGGCGGTCGCCCTGCATCAGCAGACGGTTGCCTTTGACGTTGGCGAAGTTGGCTGTGCCTTCGTTGTTCTGGCCGAGCAGGTTGCCGGCCGGGTCGTGGGCGAAGGTTTCCGGTGTCGCGCCACGTACGTTGGTCAAGCGGTCCAGTGGGTCGTAGTGGAAGCTGCGGTTGCCTTTTCGGCTGTCGTCGATGCCGGCGAGGTTGCCGTTTGCGTCGTAGTTATAGCGACGCTGGAACAGGTTTTTCTCGCGTTGGCTGACGCTGTGCGCTTGCAGCCGACCTTGTTCGTCGTACTGGTACTGGCTGAGCAGCAGGCCTTGCTGGCGCTGCTGCTCGCGACCGGCATTGAATTGGTGGCTGGTCAGGCGTGAGCCGTTGAGGTCGATGCTACTCAGACGTCCGCCTGACAAATGGCGGTAGTCGAGTGTGCTGCCGTCGGGGAGGCGGCAGTGACTCAGTTGCCCGACGCTGTCGTATTCGTAACGTGTGGTGCCCCAACCCTGGTGTTCGGTGATCAGGCGATCCTGCACGTCGTATTCGTAGGCAAGCGGCCAGTGCCCGTCGTTGACATTCACCAGACGGCCCAGGGCATCGTAGCTGTAGTGAATCTCTTCGCCATCGGCGAGGGTTTTCACCAGCAGTCGACCGGCAGCATCGCGCTGATATTCGGTGATCAGTTCGCTGCCGTCGTCGCCGAATTCGGTCTTCTTCAGCAACTGGCCGTTGAGATCGTATTCGTACGCGGTGCGGCGGCCGTCGAATCCGGTTTCCTGCTGGATCAGGCCGTTGGCGTAGTAGTCGAGCTTGTAGTGCTCGCCGCGTTCGTTTTCGATTTCAGTGAGCAGTAGGCCCGCGTTGTCGTAGCGATAGCGCAGCTGGCTGCCGTCGGGATTGATGCGGCGGCTGACCAGATGCAGGTTGTCGGCGTATTCGTAGCGTGTAATGCGGCCGAGCTCGTCGCGTTCAGCGGTGACGCGTCCGTAGGGATTGTAGGTGAAAGCCCGGGTGGCACCGCCGGGGAGGGTGATCTGGGTCAGGCGATCGACGGCGTCCCATTGGTAATGGGTAATGGCGCCGAATTCGTCCTGCCGGGTGATCTGGCGTCCGAGTGCGTCATAGCGATACTTGCGCTGACCACCGTCCGGAAGGCGCTCCTCCAGTAATTGGCCGAGGTTGTTCCAGCCCAGTTGATGGCGGCTGCCATCAGGATGGTGAATTTCCAGCAAGCGGCCCTGGCGGTCGTAGCTGTAGCGGGTTTCGTTGCCCTGTGGGTCTATTTGCTGGGTGATGTCGCCTTGTTGATTGCGGTCGTACTGCCAACGGGCCTTGCCACGTTTGACTTCAATCAGTTGACCATCGAAATAGTTGTAGTGGGTCGGTTCTTCTTCCGGCGGGATGACAGCCATCAATCGTCCGGCATCGCTGTATTGATACTCGGTGATGGCCCCCATTGGATCTTTTACAGCAACAAGACGCCCCTCAGCGTCATAGGCGTTTTGCGTTTCAGCACCATCGGCAGCGGTTTCACTGATCAGGCGTGCATTTTCGTCATGCACGTAAACCTGTTCACTGCCATCGGCGTTGTGAACCGTTACCGTGCCCTTGTCATCCCACTCGTAGCGAGCTTCCAGTTGGGAGTAGTTGGCCCAATGACGTACGCAGCGGGAGAGCTTGCCTTCACGTTCCCATTCCCAGAAGAAACTGGCGCCACCGGCCAGTTGCCGCTCAAGAATGACGTGCTGATCGTTATAGCGGTAATGCTCGGTTTCGCCTGCAGCGTTGGAGGCCGAGACCAATTGATTGCGAGCGTTGTAGCGATAGGTGACGAGGGTCTGAATGGTCAGCCACGGATCCTGGCGCTCACCACGCTCGTCATACTCGGAACGCTGTTGTTGCTGATCCACGGCAACGATATGGCGATCGTCGTAGCGCAACAGCAACGCGCGGCCAGCACCGTTATCGATGCGCTGGATCCGCCCCACGAGGTCATAGCTGATATGCACCTGATTTCCGTACGAGTCACTGACCGTCGTCAGGCGGTCTGCGCGGAAATGATAAAAGCGTGGTTTTGCCCCTGCTTGGGTGAGGATCAGTTCACCAGGCGCGCTGCCCAGATAAATCGCCGCCTGAGCCAGACTGTTGGTGATGGCTGGCCGTTGTTCGGTCGGCATCGGGAAGCGGGTCTGACGGTTTTCGTTATCAGTCCACAACACGCCTTCATCGTTGATTTGCAGGCGATGGGACAGGGAGTGGCTCCAGCCATGGCCGAGACGTCCGTCGATTTCGACCGCGCTGCTGCGATAGAGACGTGTCCATTCAACGGGTAGCAGCCCACCCAATATGCCGTCTGTGAGTGTCAGCAATTCCTCGCCGGTCACCATCGATACCGGTTCACCGTTAGTGCAGGTCTTATCGGCGCACTGAGCAGGTTGATCCGCCGGGTTTTTGGACTGGTCGGGCGCGTTGTCTACTTTTTCCTGTTGTTGGGCGCGGGTACTGTTTTCCTTCTTGCCGCGTGCATGAATCTGCGCATCCGTCTCTACAGCACCTCCGGAAACGGGTGGTTTTTTCTTGGGTGGTGTGGCGGTCTCTGCGGGTTTTGGAGGCGCAATTTCTACGCTTGCCTTTCGCGCCTGATTCAGTGGCGAATTGCCGTTGAGCATTAACGGTTTCGCCGTATCGGCGTGTGCTGTCGCATTCTTCTTGCTGATCTTCATCAGCATCGACGTGAAGTCTTCAATCAGTGTCATGACCTTGCCGCTGTTCCTTGCAGCATTAAGGCCCTTGGTGCCAATACGGACGGCCAAACCGATCCCGCCCGTCAAAACAATACCGATCAGGATGTTCAGCAGTACTTCCGTAGTCAGTTCTGCCAGCACTTCAGTGCAGGTCTGCGGAGGCAGCATCTTGACCCACGCGACGATCGCCGCGACGTAGATCCACATGAGTGGTTCGTCACTGGCGATCAGCAGTGCTGTTTGGATGGCTTCTTTCGAAGCGTTATAGATCTTCTTTATCTGTTCTTCGGTGAAGAACTTTTTGAGCTTCTCGTAGTTTTCCCGAGGGTGCGCAACCAGGTCGTAGAGGCTCTTGATGTCCCCCCACAGCCCCATGATTGCCTTGAGGAATCCCTTCCAGGCCGATTCCAGCTGTTGTAATGCCCGTCCACCCATGGATGCATTGGTATGTGCTTGCCAGAGTGGCAGAAAATCGGTGGTCCACTCTGTTTGCAGCCAGCCGCTCAGGTCCCCGATTACGCCTTGATAGGAGTTGAACAGGCTATCGATCTGAGCCTTGGTGGGATTCGGGAAAAAAGTGATTTCATATTGCTGATGCGGTTTGAGGCCTGTGACCTCCAGAATGCCGCTTGGGCCGATTTTGACGTTGATCGCTTGACCGACTTCGTTCTTGCCATAGAGCTTGCCATCCTCCACCGGCACCAGTCGCACCGGCGTATTGCCGATAGGGACAAAACGCGCTGATTCAAAACTGTGAACCAGCTTCAGTTTGCCGTTGGCAGGGCAGTTGGCATAAAGGGTATTTTCCTTTTTGCTGTCCTTGTCCGCTGTACCGACTTCGTCACCGACTTTGAACTGTTGCTCCGCATCCAGAATGCCGCCGTACCAGGCTTCGGCATGTTCGCGGTAGTCATTCAGACACTTTTTGAAATCGCTGATGATGGCCTGAGCATCAGGCTGTTTTGCATTGAGATTGGCAACAATCTCACCCATCAAAATGCTCATACAGCCACCTCACTTTCCAGATGGGCCTTCAGCAGGCCGGTAAAATTTTCTTCCGTGAGTGGCGTGCGTTTTACGAAGCGCGCCACTTTCTTTTGCAGGTTCGATTCCGGGAACGAGAAGTACAGGTCGGCATGCTCTTCCTGCAGCCACTGCATCATGTTGCCGATCACGGTCGACGGGTTTTCGGCCATCAAGCTGTCCAGCAGGTCTTTCGGCACCTCCCACCACGGCCAATCCTTCGCCTTCGGCACCACCCTCGGCCCGACTTCCAGGCTCCGTCCATTAATCAGATACCGCTCAAACACCGGCAGCACCTCCCCAGCGCTCTCACCCAACCCTTCAAGAATCGGATAGATATGCCGCCCATCCCAGAACCGGAAAAACACCTCGGTCCCGTCCGGCATTTTCACTTGGGTCAGGCTGCGCAGGTGTTCGAAGACTTCGTTGGGTTCCGAGCGGGAGATCGCCAGCCAGCCCCAGTCGAGGGCGTCGGTTTCGGTGATCCAGGGCAGGAAGGCCGAGTTGGCCTTGAGTTCGGCGACGTAAGGCATCACCGGTTGCCAGGTGGAGTAGGGCGTCCCGCCCCAGACGGGAATGGCCTGCACGGACGGTTCACTCTGATACAAAGCCTTGAGCGCTTCGGCATCACTGGCGGCGCTGACGATCAAATACAGACGCTCATCTTTTTGCAGCGGCTGTTGTGCCAGCCAATCCTTGGGTGTCAGTCGATTAGATGGCACAAGCACCTGCCTTGCATTTTTCACACTCTTCACAAAACGGCGCATTACGCTTGAGGGTGTTGATTTGCGCCGGGGTCAGTACGGCGCCAGCCTTGTCGGCATCCGCCTGCTTCAGCACGCCCGGCATCAACGGCGCCGCCCCCGTGCCGCTTCCCGGCCCACCACCGGAGTTGATGTTGATTGCCGGCCCGCTCATGGTCACGCCGCCGCCATCGATCTTGATGAAGCTGCCACCGCCGACCAGCGTCAGTTCGGCCCCAGCCTCCAGCACCACTTTCATTCCGCTGCTCAGGTGAATTTCCTGGCCGGCGTCGATGAATTGCCCGGTGCCAATCTTGATGTGCTGGTTCACGCCCACGGTCAGGTGGTCGTTGGCCCGTGCTTCGACTTTGCGGTCTGCGTAAACGGTGTGGTGTTCTTCGGCCTTGAATTCCGTGTAGCTGTTCTTTTCCACGACGTCGTGGCGTTCGTTGCCGACGCGGATTTTCTGGTCATGTTCGATGTTCTCGTCCCAGTCGCGCTGGGCGTGGAGGAAGATCTGTTCCTGACCTTTCTTGTCTTCGATGCGCAGTTCGTTGAAGCCACCGCCGCCCATGGAACTCAGGGTTTTGAAGGTGGTGCGGGTCTTGTTCGCCGGCAGGGTGTAGGGGACGGTGTTTTCCTTGTGGTACAGGCAGCCGCTGATCAGCGGCTGGTCGGGGTCGCCTTCGAGGAAGGTGACCAGCACTTCCATGCCGATGCGCGGGATGGCGATGCCGCCGTACTGGGCGCCGGCCCAGGCAGAAGACACGCGCAGCCAGCAGCTGGTCTTGTCGTCCGCCTGACCTTCACGATCCCAGTGGAACTGGACTTTGACGCGACCGTATTCGTCGCAGTGGATTTCTTCACCTTTCGGCCCGGTGACCACGGCGCTCTGGCTGCCGAGGATGCGCGGTTTCGGGTGGCGCAGGGGTGGGCGGTTCGGCACGTCCCACGGGGTGGCCTGGAAGCGGTTGCGGTAGCCCTGATGGAAATCGTCTTTCAGCGCGGTGGTGTCACTGGTGACCGACTCTTCCAGCACTTGCGGCTGCTTGCCTTCGTGCAGGACTTCGGTGAGCAGCCACAGGTCATTCCACTTGGGCTTAGGGTGTTCTTTCAGCGCGAGGAAATGGCCGCTGACCAACAGCGGCTGATCGCTCTTGCCTTCGGCGAGCTGGAAGTCGCTGCGATGGCGTTCGAGGGCGCGTTTGGCCAGGTGCTTGCCGCGTTCTCGGTCGACGAAACGGCCCGGGTAATCGTAGTCCTCGAGGTCGGGCAGGGCGTCGCCATGGTTTTCGCTTTCGAGGGTGATGCGCGGTTTTTCGAAGTCGTAATCGCGGCGGGTGGTGCGGCTGGTGCGGGTTTCCAGGCGCAGGTCGAAGCGCTTGATCACCGGGTCGCTGGCGACCATGCCGGAGTCCTGCTGATAGGCCACCGGCGCCAGTTTTTTAAACACCGTCTGGTCGTCGCCGAACACCAGCTTGTGGCCCGTGGCGCTGTGCTGGAAGTGGTAGTGAATGCCTTCTTCTTCGCACAGGCGCTGGATGAAATGCAGATCCGATTCGTCGTACTGCACGCAGTAGATGCGCTCGGGGTAGATCGAGCCGGTCTGGAAGGTGTAGGCGTTGCCCTGAATGCCGTGTTCTTCGAGGACCTTGCCGATGATTTTCGGCACGCTGAGGTTCTGGAAGATCCGCTGGTTGATTCGGTGCGCGAGGTACGCCAGTTGCGGGCGCAGGGTCACGGAGTAGCGCGTCAGGCGCTTGCCGGAATCGCCTTGCGCGGCGCGGTAGATCAGGCCGTGGATGCCGCTGCCGTCGGGCGACAGCTGCAAAAAGGCCGGTTTGTGCAGCAGGGTTTCGAGGTCCAGCGACGGCTGCTCACTGACCAGCTCCACCTCGAATACGAAAGGCTGGCTGACGGCTTCCCGACCGGTGAGGGTAAACACCTGGAAATCGGCGGAAAGACCTTCGATGGTCAGGGCAAAGTGGGTTTCATTGGCCGGCGCGAACATCCCTTGTTCCTCGTGCTGCATACGGCGTGTGTCGACGACCGCCAGGCGGATCAACGCACGCGAAATTCTGGAGGGCGTAAACAACATCGACCAGCAGAGCTGGCCGATGCTTGCAACGATCAGCCGTAATTAAACGACTGGAGCACGCCAGTCATCGGAACCCGAAGTACCGGATACTTCGTGGGTCCAGGTGATTTTGCGGTAGGTGAACTGCACTTCTTCCAGGTGGGTGAAGTGCGAGTTGCCTGGATCCTGGCAGTTGTGCATTTTGTTGTTGATGGCGACGATGATCGCGTCTTCCAGTTTGGTGGTGTAGTAGTGCTCTTGGGTACCTTGAGCCGAAGTGCGGTACCACTGGATAACGATTTCGCTCATGCGCTCGCCGGAGGTCAGAGCAGCTTGCAGCAGTGGCGAAGCCTTGTCGTAGACCTTGGTGATGATCACTGGCTTGTGAACGCGCTGACCGGTTGGCTGACCGGATTGCGGGTCACGCGGGATGATCACGTCGTGGCTGAACGCCTGAACCATGACCTGGTCTTCGTGACCTTCCTGGTAGGTGTTGCCAACGGAGTCGGCGGTGAAGGCGCCGGCAGTGATCAGGCCTTGTTTTTCGCCGGTAACCGACATGTACGCTGGTGTTGCCATGGGATGCTCTCCTTGCGGATAAAGTTAGGGTGCCCGGGAGGCGAAATCGCCCGGTGGGTGCCTGACTGTTATCAAGGAGCGTGCCAGCTTTTGCCACGTCCCCGGCAGCCGGGGACTTGACCGCTCTGGATCGCGGCTTTGAGCGTTTTTTGATCAGCTCAGTGGCTCGAAGTGCGCAAGAAGTTGCGCAGTACTGCGCAACTTCTTGCGCACTTGGCTGTAGGCCTTGATACACAAGGCCTACAGCGGTTCGAGAGGCCTTTTTATTACCAGCAACTGCGCAACTTCTTGCGCAGTATGGCCAAAGGCCGCATTGCCGCTTATCGAGTCAGCGCCGTGAGGCATTCTTCAATCGAACGACGCTGTGTTTCGGCATAGAGCCCCAACTCATCAATGGTCGAACGCCCCAAGGCCAACTCGAACGCCTGTCGATTGGAATGCTCGCCATAGTGCGTCTGCGCCGCATCCCCCAGGTTCGACTGAAAAATCCCTGCCGCACTGACCGGCAGGAAATCTTCGTACACCAGCGGTTCGGCTTTCACATAGCCGTCGCGTAATAACCCTTGCAGCGTTACTTCAGCGGGACGACTTCCTTTGCCTGTCAGGAAATAGCGGAAATACGCCAATTCCTGTTCGCGCATGCCATCGAGGCTGTCAGGGAATTCGCTGAAGTGTTGGGTCATCAGCGCGTTGTAGCGTGAGGCATTGGCTTCGTTGGGGAAGTCACCCAACTCATCTCGCGCAGCATTCAGCAGACGGTCGTATAACGCCCGGCCCTTGGGTGTCAGCGCCGCACCTCGTTGTTCGATCTCGCCGAAGCGAGCACTGTGGCTGCCTCGGGTTTCTGTCTGGTCAGTGAAGGCGATCGGCTCGTCCAGCGCCTTGAAACTGGTCTGACGCAACAGGATCGGGTGTTGCCGACGCGGCGGCCCTTCGATCACCGCTTTTGGCGTGATGCCATGCAGCGGCATCTGCGCCTGAACGATGTCGATGTCCAGCGTGCGCGGGGTCAGGTGGTTGATGTGCGGGCCCTTGAAGGCCACGACATCGGCGATCAGACGATGCTGAGCGCTGAGGGTCTGGTATTGCGCGGCGGTGACGGTGGCGCTGTGGTGCCAGCGAAAAGTCTCCAGCGCTTGCAGGACAAATTCCCCGGCTTCGGACTCAGTCAGTCCGCCAGCGGCTTCGGCCTGCTCGATCAGGCGCAACGCTGTCGGGGTGAAGATCGAACGCTGATCCAGCACTGATTGAGCGAAGGCTCGCAGTTCGGGGTCTTCAATCAATTCCAGTCGCAGCAACGAAGTGAACACCCGGAACGGGCTGACCTGCAGCGCATTTTCATGCACCGCACGGAACGCCGTGGAATGCACCGGCACGCCGGCGGGTGTCAGGTCGTAATAACCCACAGGCTGCATGCCCATCACGGCGAACAGGCGGGCGAGGGTGGCCAGTTCGGTGGCAGTGCCGACGCGGATTGCACCGTGGCGTTCCATGTCCAGCCGTTCGATTTCGCCGGTGCTGTGCAACTGACTGGCGATCTGCGGCTCGCGTGCCAGCACTTCGCGGTTGGTCTGCTCCACCAGTTCCATCAGTGCGCCATACAGCGGCACTTCTTCGCGGTACATATCGGACATCGCTTTGGAGAAGCGTTGGCGGATCAGGTCGGGGCTGACGAACGGCTGCACGGTCATGAAAAAAATTCCTGGCACGGTCACGTAAAGGATGGAGGAAAAGATCGCAGCCTTCGCCGACGCGGGCAAACGAAGAATCCTACGAACTTCATTCTGCCAACGACTGACCGTTTACCTGTCCGCGCGTGAGTTTTCTCCCAGGAACTCCCGATACAAACGTGCCGTGTTCGACGGCTGCTCGACCATCGGCATGTGCCCGACACCGTCCCACACATCCACCCGCAGATTGGCGATGCCCTTGCTCCACACCGGCACGCTGCTGACATCGATCAACCGATCCTTGCGACCCCAGAGCAACAGCGCCGGGCATTTGATGTCCGGCAGCTTTGGTTCCATCGGCGGGCTGGCGCGGAAGTCCCGGAAGATCTCTTCCAGTTCGTCCCGTTGCTGTTCATAGCGTTGGGCAATGGCATCGAGCACCAGTCCGGGTACCCAGGGCGGTGAGGCCATGGTCATCGCATAGAAGTGTCGGAATTCTTCCCGGGAATTGATCAGGAACGGATTGTGCCCACGAGCCAGGTGACGCTCCATGTCGCTGGCTTCTGGCGCGGTGACGCCGGCCGGGTCGATCAGTGCCACCGAAGCGATGCGATCCGGATAGGTCGCCGCCAGCCACGCGGCGATGTAACCGCCCATGGAGTTGCCGATAACGTGGACTTTCTCTACCCCGCAGACGTCGAGCAGCTGAATCATGCGTTTGGCCTGTACCGGGATGTCGTAGCCGCCACCGGCCTTGAAGCCGGTTTCGCCGTGACCGGCCAGGTCCGGGATGATCACCCGATACTGGCTGACAAAGTGCCGGGCAAAACGCAGCCACAGGTTCTTTTCGGCGCTGTAGCCGTGCAGCATCAGAATGCTGCTCGACGCTTCATAGGGCCCGCCTTGCCAGGTCGACACGGTCATTTCGGCGATGGGCACTTCGATCTTGTGCAACCGGTAAAGCCTGGCCTCCAGGGCCGCGCTCAGGTCGTAGAGCCAGTGACCGACCGCCGGGTAACTCAACCAGCTCCAGGCCACGAAAACTGCGAGGGCGACAAACAGCAAAAGCATCGTGGGTCTTCCTTGTTCAAGACAGAATGTGGTCGGCCGGTTTCAGCGCCCGGGTCAACCGGTGGTAGCTGAAACTGAAGCCGGGAAACATCGCGATCACATGACCGCTCTTGCTTTGATACCAACTGTGGCAGCCGCCGGTTTTCCAGACCGTGCGCTCCATCTCCCGGTGAATCATCTGAGTGTAGGTACGTTCTGCTTCGGGGCGAACTTCGATGCTGCGCAGACCTTTGGCCTGCACGGTGCGGATACAGTCGAGGATGTAGTTCATCTGCGATTCGATGATGACCAATGCCGAGGTGTGACCGATGCCGGTGTTCGGCCCGGTGACGATAAACAGATTGGGAAAGTCCGGCAGGCTGGTGCCGAGGTAGGCGCGTGGATACTGCGCCCAGACATCGCGCAGTTTTACGCCGTTTTTTCCGCTGACCGGGTAGGAAATCACGCCGTCGGTGGCGTCGTAACCGGTCGACCAGACGATCAGATCGACGTCGATGTGCTGGCCATCCGTGGTGATAATGCCGGTTTCGTCGAGGGCGGCGATACCTTGTTCGCGGCTGTGCAAGGTGACATTGGGCCGGGTCAGCGCCGGATAATAGGTGCTGGAGACCAATACCCGTTTGCAGCCGATGGTGAAGTCAGGTGTGAGTCTTTTCCGCAACTCGGGGTCAGCCACCTGGCGTTTGAGAAACTTCAGGGCGTGTCGCTGCACCATGTGAATCGCCGGTTTCGAGTATTTGAAGGCGATGACCCGGGTTTCGAATTGCCAATAGATCATCCAGCGCAGCAGTTTGTAGGCCGGTTTCAGACCCAGCAACCAGCGCTGGAACCGCCCGAATGTACGGTCGGCCCGGGGCAGCACCCAGTGCGCGGTGCGCTGAAATACGTGCAATTCGGCGACCTCGGATGCAATCGCGGGAATCACCTGAGCCGCACTGGCGCCGCTGCCGACAATTGCCACGCGTTTAGCGTGATAGTCGTAACTGTGATCCCAATTGTTTGTATGAAAGGTCTTGCCCTGAAAGCGATCCTGCTCGGGGAAGTGTGGGATAACCGGTTGGCTCAACGGCCCGGTGGCATTGATCAGGAACTGCGCATAAAAAATGCCTTTGGTGCCAGTGTGTACAGCCCAGCGTTTTTCGGTGTCATCCCACTCGACCTGCTCGACGTTGGCCTCCAGTTCCACCCGATCGCGCAGGCCGAAACGCTCGATGACGTGTTCAGTGTAGCGTTGCAGTTCGGCCTGTTCGGCGAACATCTGCGTCCAGGGGTAGGGCGCAAACGAAAGGGAATACAGGGGCGACGGCACATCCACCGCCGCGCCGGGGTAGGTGTTCTGGCACCAGGTGCCGCCGAAAAAGTCCCGCCGCTCCAGCAAGCGAAAATCGTCGATGCCGGCCTTGAGCAAATTGACCGCCGCGCACTGGCCGCCAAACCCGCTGCCGATGATCAGCACTTGATAGGTCTGCATGGGCCTCCTTCTTAGAGTCTTTTTTCCATTTTCTTCCTTTCATGTATAGCCAATCATTTGCTCGCCGTGTGGTGCTGATGACGGGGTATTCGGCCCGCTGGCCGGTGATGGCTATTTGACGTTGCCCTGATAGACTCCCAATACATCGGGTCTGCGGTCTGCGCAGTGCCGTCGAGTGGTCGAGGCCCCTATGGGAAGAACGGGAGGAAAGGGACTTTCACTGGCCAGGAGGCTCTATACATCGCGAATCCTCGGGCTGGTTCTGGGGCTTTTGTGCGTGAGCGTCGCGATGTATCCACTCGATCCGCCGGCCTGGGTCTGGGCGGTGATGCTGTTCAACGGACTGGTCTGGCCGCATCTGGCGTTTCAATGGGCCCGACGGGCGCGGGTGCCTTATCACGCCGAGCACCGCAATTTGCTGATAGACGCCTTTCTCGGTGGCTTCTGGGTCGCCGCCATGCACTTCAATCCCTTGCCCAGTGCCACGACCATTTCGATGATGGCGATGAACAACGTCGCCATCGGCGGCCTGCGCTTTCTGCTGGCCGGGGCGGCGGCGCAGTTGCTCGGGGTTGGCGTCGGGCTGGTGGTATTTGCCCCCGCGTTCATCCCGATGACCACGTCGGCACAGCTTTATGCCTGTCTGCCACTGTTGATGCTGTATCCGTTGGCGCTCGGCTGGATCTGCTTTCGACAGGCCTACACCCTCGGCTTGCATAAACGTGAACTCCTGGCCCTGAGCCGCACCGACAGCCTCACCGGACTGCTCAACCACGGCGCCTGGAAGGATCAACTGGAAATCGAATTCCAGCGCTGCAAACGCCAGCAGACAGGCGCAGCGATTGCGCTGATCGACATCGACCACTTCAAAGCGATCAACGACACCTACGGCCATGTGGCGGGCGATATCGTCCTGCGGCAGTTGAGCAAAATGCTCAAGCAGAACCTGCGCATGGCGGATGTGGCGGGGCGCTACGGCGGTGACGAGTTTTGCGTGATCCTGCCGGACCTGCCGCTGTTCAATGCCGCGCAGGCGATGGAGGCGTTGCGTGAGCGTTTTTCCTTTCTGGTGTACGAACAGAACCCGGCGCTGAAAGTCAGCCTGAGCATTGGCCTGGCGGCGCTCGATCCGGCTCACGGCGATGCAATGCGCTGGCTCAATGACGCTGATGAGGCACTCTACGAAGCCAAGGCCAGCGGGCGCAACCGGGTGATCTGCTGCAACGATGACAAGCCGCGGCGCGAGGTATTCGATTCGGTTTGAACGGAATGGGTGTCGCATCCGGGATAGAGCCTTGGGGCGATGTCAGGTACGGTTCAGTACCCGACACGAAACAAGGATTGATTCATGACGTTCAATTTCCCTCGTTCCCTGCTGGCCGCCGGTCTCGGCCTGAGCCTCTCTTTCGCCACCGCTGGCGCGTTCGCTGAACCGCACAAGCAGGTGCTGGCCGACGCCGAGCAATATAAACCCGAAGCCCTGAAACTGCTCGAGCGCCTGGTCAATATCGATTCCGGTTCCGGCTATGAGCCGGGGCTCAAGCAAGTCAGCGAAATCGCCATCGATGAGTTGAAAAAGCTCGGTGCCACCATCGAACTGGTGCCCAATACGCCGGAAAAAACCAACCACGTGCTCGCCACGCTCAAAGGCACCGGCAAGGCGAAAATCCTGCTGATGGCGCACATGGACACGGTGTTCAAGGAAGGCTCCGCTGCTGAGCGACCGTTCCACATCAAGGACGGCCGCGCCTACGGGCCGGGGGTGATGGACGACAAGGGCGGGATCGTCGCCGGCATCTATGCGCTGAAAATCCTGAAGAACCTCGACTTCAAGGACTACGCACAAATCACGTTCCTGCTCGATGCCAGCGAAGAAACCGGCTCGGACGTTGCCACCGACCTGATCAAGAAAACCGCCAAGCTCCACGACGTCACCCTCAACCTCGAACCGGGCCGTCCGGCCGATGGTCTGGTGGTGTGGCGCAAGGGCAGCGCCACCGCGCTGGTCGAGGTCAAGGGCAAGGCTGCTCACGCCGGCGTCGCGCCGGAACTGGGGCGCAACGCGGCGATGGAGGCGGCGCACCAGATCCTGCAACTGGGCAAGCTCGGCGACGAAGCGAAGAAAACCACGATCAATTTCACCGTGCTCAAGGCTGGCGACCGCACCAACGTGATCCCGGATCAGGCTACCGCCAAGGCTGATGTACGGGCGGCGGTGCCGGAGGAGTTCGACCGGATCGAGAAGGATCTGGCGCGGGTGTCGCAGGACAAACTGATTCCTGACACCGAAGTGAAGACTTCATTGCAGCGCGGCTTGCCGCCGATGCCACAGACGGCGGAGTCAGACCGTTTGATGGCGATGGCTCAGGGGATTTACGGTGAAATTGGTCGCAAGTTGACCGAAGAAGGTAGCGGCGGGGCGGCGGATGCGAGTCTGTCGGCCGGGGTTGGGACGCCGACGCTGGACGGGTTCGGGATTGTCGGCGGCAACATTCATACGCCGGAGGAATACGCGGAGGTGGAGAGCGTGGCGCCGCGGATTTATCTGTTGTCGCGGATGATCATGGAGTTGGCGAAACGGTAATGGCAGGCAGCGGTTTCGCGGCGGGCGCCACGCGAGTGGACTCGTAATGGCGTCGGGCCGCTCTGCCTCTTTGTCGCGTGGTGCGAGGTTACTCTTTGACGCTCATGTATTCCTTGGCCCAGAGGATGTATTCCTCAGGCTGGGTGTAGGTGTGGGTCAGTTCGGTGGCGCTCAGGTCCGAGGCCTGGGTGAAGATCTGGCGTTGTTCGCGCAGGCTGTCGTAGGTCGCCTTGATCGCGGCGAAGTAGGCACCGTGGCCGTCGATGGTCACGCGCACACCCAGTTCAGCCAGGCGTTTGTCGTCGCGCAGCGCCGGGTTGCCGTAGGTCACCAGCATCAGCGGGACGGTCAGGTGTTCGGCGATCTGCTCGAGCTGGTCGAAGTCCTGAATACCGACCATGCAGATACCGTCGGCACCGGCGGCCTGGTATTGCCTGGTGCGGCTGATGATTTCCTGGTTCGGCAGGATGCCGGCGTTGGTCCGGGCGATGATCGCCATTTCCGAATCAACCCGGGCTTCCAGCGCCGCACGGATCTTGCCGACGCCTTCGGCGACGGTGATCAGGTCGGTGGATTTGCGGCCGAACTGGGCCGGCAGCAAGGTGTCTTCGATGGTCAGCGCGGCGACGCCGGCGCGTTCCAGTTCGACGATGGTGCGCATCACGTTGAGTGCGTTGCCGTAGCCGTGGTCGGCGTCGGCGATCACCGGCAATTGGGCGACGCGGCCGATGCGAGTGGCCTGCTCGGCGAATTCGCTGAGGGTGATCAGGGCAAAGTCCGGAGCGCCCAGGACCTGCAACGAAGCGACCGAGCCGCCGAGAATCCCTACTTCAAATCCCAGGTCAGCGGCAATGCGGGCGGACATCGGATCGAACACCGAGGCGGTGTGATAGCAGGTGTCGGAAGCCAGCAGCTGACGGAAGTTACGGCGCAAATCTTGATGAGAAAGCCTGGTCATACGAGTTCCACCAATACAAAGGAATGGAAAGGCTTGAGCAAAGGTGTCAACGCCGAAGGTGAAAAGGCTATCACGCCAATGGGTCAAGGATCATGACGAATTAACGAGGAAGTTAACCAGGAAAAACCTGTTCAGGCATTCTTGCAGCAGGCTGAGGCGCTCAGGCCGCCACCGCCTGCTGCTGTTGATTGGGCAACGACACCGCCCGTACCGAGTTGCCCGGCTGCAATTGCAGGCGTTTGGCGGTGAGGCGGTCGATCACCAGGCTGCTGCCGACCCGGCGGCCCGGAGCGACGGTGATGCGGCAGTTTTCCAGGCGCCGGTTGTGGATCAGCCACAGCGGCGCCTGATCGTCCGGTGTGCCGATGCTCAGGCTCAGCTCCAGGCTGTCGCGCACGGTGCGGATATTGTGGATCGGCGCCTCGATGACCGGGCCGCCATCGAAGATATCGATGTAGCCCTTGTGGGCAAAACCTTCGGCCTGGAGGATCTTCAGTGCCGCTTCGGTGTTGGGGTGAGCCTGACCGATCACGGCCTGGGCCTGTTCGGTGAGCAGGCAGGTGTACAGCGGCTGACGCGGCATCAGTTCGGCAATGAACGATTTGTTGCCTAACCCTGACAAGTGGTCGGCGTGGCTGAAGTCCATCTGGAAGAAGTGCCGGCCCAGGCTGTCCCAGAACGGCGAACAGCCTTGTTCGTCAGCGCTGCCGCGCAGTTCGGCGATCATCTTCTCGCCGAACAGGTGCGGGAATTCGGCGACGAACAGCAGGCGCCCCAACGACAGCAGACGTCCATTGCTGCCGTGGCGCTGGTCATGGCGCAGGAACAGTGAGCACAGTTCCGATTGGCCGGTCAGTTCATTATTCAGAAACAGGGTCGGAATCTGCCGCTGAATACCCAGATCCGGTGCCGAGCTGACGGTCAGCCCGACCCGGTAGTTGTACCAGGGTTCGCGCAGACCGACGGCGCCGGCCAGGGCACTGACCCCGACCACACGCTGGTCATCATCTTCGAGGACAAAAAGATAGTCGGCATCGGCGCGTTCGACCTGCTCGGCGAAGGCACGCTGCGCCCAGCGCACTCGATGGGTCAGGCGATCTTCATTGGCCGGCAGGGTGGTGAAACCGGGCCCGGCCTGTTGCACCAGGGTCATCAACGCTGGCAGGTCGCTGACTTGGACCGGACGGACAATCATGCTGCAACTCCTTTTGCGCGCCTGCTCGGGCACTGTCGTTGGGTACGGGCGCAGTTCACAGGGCAATCACCCGCACCGTGCCGCCATGGCTGACGTTCAGTGCCGCACACAGCGACGGGGTGAGCGCCAGGGGCTGACCGGGCTGGTAATCCAGCTCGGCGACCATTGCCCGGTAGCCATGCAGTGCATCGTTACTCACCAGATAGCGACCGCGGGCGTCGATCAGTGGTTCCTCCCGGACCGTGGCGATCCGACTGCTGGCAATCGAACGGACGTTGGCGGTGCGGGCGTACAAGGTCGGACCGGCGTCGAACAGATCGATGTAGCTGTTGGTTTCAAAGCCCTCGCGTTCGAGGATGTCGAAGGCTTCCTGGCCGTCGGGGTGGATGCGGCCGATGCAGTCCTGCGCCGCCTGCGGCAGCATGGGCACGTAGATCGGGTATTGCGGCATCAGTTCGGCGAGAAACGTGCGGCTCTGCAAGCCGCACAAGCGCTCGGCCTCGACGTAGGGCAGGTCGAAAAAATGTTTGCCCAGCGCGTCCCAGAAGGGCGAATGGCCGTTTTCGTCGCTGTAGCCGACGATTTCGGTGATCACCGCTTCGGCAAATCGCTGTGCATGGGCGGCGATGAACAGCAGGCGGGCACGCGACAGCAATTCGGAAAACGGTGTGCGCACCAGTGCCGCGTCGATGTGGAAACCGCGTAGCAGCGTGTGGCCGCTCAGGTCGTGGCACAGCGACAGCGCCGGCACGCCGTGTTCGATGTTCAGCTCCCGCGAGGCACTGGTGAAGTGGCGGTTGCGCAGGCTGTAGAACGGTTCGTTGTAGCCGGCAGTGGCGAGAATCTCCGAGCAGCCCACCAGACGACGCTTGTCCAGGTCTTCCAGTACGAAGAAATAATTCTCCGGGCCTTGGGCCGAGGCTTGGCTGTCGAACGACGCGCAGGACGCGGCGATTTTCCCGCTCAGGTGTTCGCGGTCATCCGGCAGGGAGGTGACGCCCACCAGGCTGTCGCGAGCCAATTGTTGCAATTGAGGCAGGTCGGTTGGCTCGACTGGACGTAAGACCAGCATGGATGCACTCCTGTATCAAAAGGTTCGGCCCATTCGCCGAACCTGACTATCACTGTCGGTTTCCACGCGTTAAAGCGGCGGTCGCCTGATTTGTTGTCAGACGCCGCTTTTTTTCTTGTCAGCCATTGCTCGGGTCAGGCAGCGCGGTACTGGCGCCGAGCTTGTTCAGGAAGAACAGGTACACAAGACCCAATGCGATCCAGATCAGGCCGAGCTTCTGTGCATCGACGCCCATGTTGTACATGATGGCCGCGACGATGATGAAGCCGATCACCGGGCAGATCAGGTGACGGATTACCTGGCCGGACTTCTGCCGGCGCCAGTAGTAGTTGATCACGGTCAGGTGCAGCAGCATGAAGCCGCTCAGGGCACCGAAGTTGACCAGCGAAGTCAGGGTGTCCACCGAGTTGATGAACAGGTAGCAGATCACCAGCGACAGCACGGCCACCAGATAAATGCTCAGGTAGGGCGTGTTGTGTTTCGGGTGCACCTTGGCCAGCATTTTCGGCAGCTTGCCGTCGCGGGCCATGCCGAACAGCAGGCGTGAGACCGCCGCTTGCGAAGTGATCGCCACCGCCACGCCCCATGCCAGGGCCGTGGCCACGCCGGTCAGGGTCGCCAACCAGCTGCCGGCGGCGATTTCGGCGATTTCATAGAACGCGGTGTCGGCGGACTTGAAGCCCATGCCCGCTGCCAGATCGGTGGCGATCCAGGTCTGTACGACGAAGATCGCGCCCATCACCACCAGGGTGATCAACGCCGCTTTGCCGACGCTGCGGCCCGGATCGCCCTTGATCTCTTCGGCAAGGGTGGAGATCGCATCGAAGCCGAGGAACGACAGCACCGCAATCGACACCGCTTGCATCAGCAGGGCGAAGTTGAAGGTTTCCGGGTGATACAGCGGCGCCAGGGTCAACTGGCCGTTGCCGCCACCGTTGTGCAGGGCGTTCCAGGCGTAGAACAGGAAAATCCCCAGCACCACGAGCTGCGCCAGCAGGAACAGGATGTTCATGCGGGCGGTGAAAGTAATGCCGCGCAGGTTGACGAAGGTCGCGCTGACCAGGAACGCCAGAATGAAGCCGACTTTCGGGATATCCGGGTACAAATGGTTGAGCGCCATTGCCGCGTAAACGTAAAGCAGCGGCGGAATCAGCAGGTAGTCCAGCAGCATCAGCCAGCCGGCGATGAAGCCGACGTGTTGATTCAGGCCCCGTTGCGCGTAGGAATAGACCGACCCGGCAATCGGAAAGGCCCGGGCCATGCTGCCGTAGCTCAGCGCGGTGAAGACCATCGCCACCATGCCGATAATGTACGCCAAAGGCACCATCCCCGGTGCCTCGGCGTTGACGTAGCCATACACGCCGAACGGGGCGATGGGGATCATGAAGATCATCCCGTACACCACCAGGTCGGTCAGTGTCAGGCTACGTTTCAACTCCTGTTTGTAGCCGAACTCTTCTATTTCCATGAAACGCAACTCCTTGTCAGCCAATCGGTCGTTTTAGTTGTTATGTCGGTCCGTCGTTTACAACGTCAGCAGTGGTTACAGCGACCTTTACAACAGTGGTGCCAGATAATCTGCCCAGCGGGAAACCGCTTCCGGGCTGCGCAGCAGGTCGTTGCGCACTTCAATCAAAACCGACTCCAGGCCTCGGGCATCACCGTGAACCGGCACGGTCATGTCGCCCAACGGATCAATCCTGTACGGCTGGTTGCCCGCGACTTTCAGCGGATGCTGGCCGAGACCGTCGAGCAGGCGCTGGGCGTATCCCTTGGCCTGACCGAACAGCACGCCGACTTCCAGCTCACGCGGCTGGCCGTAATAAACTGACGTGAAACTGTGAATCCCCACCACCCGCACCGGCCGGCCTTCTGCCAAACGTTCGTCGATCAGCTGTTGCAACCGGGTGTGAAACGGCTTGAACAGGCACTGGCGACGGTATTCGCGTGTGGCTTCGTCGAGCCCGCGATTGCCCGGCACCTGATAGATCTCGCTCTGCGCCGGAATGCTGTCCGGGGCGTGGCGGGGCCGGTTGAGGTCGATCAGCAGTCGCGAATAATTGGCGCTCAGCAGCGCGGCGCCGATTTTTTCCGACAGTTGTTCGGCCAGCTCCAGCGCACCGATGTCCCAGGCAATGTGTTCACGCGCAGCCTTTTCATCCAGACCCAGATTGTTCAGGGCGTCGGGGATGTGGCGGCTGGCGTGCTCGCACACCAGAATCAGTGGGTGCGTCGAATCTTCACGGATCAGGTTGTAGACCGGTCGGGTGTACAACCCAAGTTCGGCGGATTCAGTACAGGCGTGCATAGTGCTCACACAGGTCGGCGGGTGAGAGTTGTTCCGTCAGCGCCAGTTCCTCGGTTTTAAGGGCGAAATACGTGTCGAGCAACGGTGCCGGCAGCGCTGCCATCAGCGCTTCGCTGCGACGCAGGCAATCCAGTGCCTGAGCCAAAGAGGCGGGCAGGGCAACAATGCCCCGCGCCTCGCGTTGTTCGTCGTTGAGTGCATCGGGGATTTCATCGGTGATGGCGTTCAGCGCCAGGCGCTGCTCGATGCCCAAACGTCCGGCGATCAGCAGCGCAGCCATTGCCAGGTGCGGCGAGGCGGTGGCGTCCATGGCGCGGAATTCCAGGTTGTACTGCTTCGCCACGGGTTTGTTGCCCAGGCTTACGGTCGGGCAGATGCGCAGCGCCGCTTCGCGGTTCTGCTGGCCGAGACAGGCGTAGGACGCGCTCCAATGGTGCGGCTGCAGGCGCTCGTACGACACCGGCGTCGGCGCGGTGAACGCACACAGCGCCGGCAAGTAATGCAGCACGCCCGCCGCCCAGTGCTGGCCGAGGGTCGACAGGCCATTGCTGGTGCCGGCGTCGTACAACATCGGCTGGCCGGCCAGATCAAGCAGGCTGACGTGCAGGTGTACACCGTTGCACACCGCGTCGGCGGCGGTCTTTGGTGAGAAGCTCAGATCCAGGCCCATCTGCCGGGCGATTTCGCGGGTGATCTCGCGCACGTTTACCGCGCGATCTGCCGCTGCCACGCCGAGGGTCGGACGGCAGGTGATTTCGTATTGATGCTTGCCATATTCGGGCAGGAACATTTCCGGCTCGACGCCGCCGGCGCGCAGGGCGCTGAGCACCCAGCCACCGAATTCCGCGCCCTGGCGCTGGGATTCGAGGGAGAAGGCCAGGTGTTCGGCAAACCCGGCGTGCAGGTTGAATTCGTGTTCGAACGCGGCGTTGACCTGCAACCCGAGTTGATCGCGATAGCGCTCGATTTCATCGCGCAGCAGCGTGCGCGGGCAGGCGCCCCACGGGCGCCCGTCGGTTTCGCGGATGTCGCCGTGGATGAAGTCCAGCGCCGGGGCGGCGGCGTCCGGGCCATTGCCGACGGTGACGCGGCTGGCCAGATCGGGAATCAGCCGCAGATCGCCATAAGCGCCCCACGGGTTGGTCGAGGCAATGATGTCCTGCGGCGTCAGCGCGCTGTTGGCCGGCACCCAGCCGCAGCCGGCGGCTTGATAGTGTTCCAGCTCATCGCTGGGAAACGAACGGCCCCGGGTAATGCCGATCAGGTCGGTGGTGACGATGGTGGTCATCGGCAGCGGCAACAGGCGTTCGCTCATGGCTGCATCTCCCGCAGACGACCGAGTACGGTGTCGGTATCGGTGATCCAGCAATAGCCCTTGATCGCGTTCAGGCAGGCATCGTGACGTGCTTCGGTGTAGGTCGCGCAGGCGTCCGCCACCAGTGTGACGAGGTAACCCCGGTCGGCGGCATCGCGCACGGCCATGTCCACGCATTGATCGGTGACGATGCCGGCAATGATCAGGTGACGGGTTTCCAGATTGCGCAGCACGTAGTTGATGTTGGTCGAGTTGAAGACCCCGGAAGAGGTCTTGGGCAGCACGATTTCGTTTTCTGCCGGGGTCAGTTCAGCGATGACCTGTGCCTGCGGACTGCCCTTGGGCAGGTGCATGTCCGACAGTTTGTGATCCAGCGAGCGGTCGCGGCCGTCGGCGGTCAGGCTTTCGATCAGGGTGTGCAGCACGTTCTGCCGTGCGTCACGAAAGGCGTTGAGCAGGCGCACCTGATTGGGCACCACTTGCGAGCGCGCGCGATTGAGGAAGTAGGCGGCGTCCGGGCCTTCCAGGTGCGGGTCGAACTGCGGCTCGAGCCAGGCACGCTGCATGTCCACCAGCAACAGCGCAGTGTGGTCGGTGACAAACGGCAGGTCCCGCGGCGAGCGGTGGGGAAGGCTGAACATCCTTATTTATCCTCCAGCAGGTGGGTGTCGAAGTCATTGCGCAGGGCATCGATGCCTTCCAGGCGATCGGCCAGGTCCGGGCTGCGCAGGGTCAGGCAAGCGATCAGCGCTTCAACCTGAGCCAGCGCCGGGACCATGGTGTCGAACGGTGAAGCCGACTCCACCGGAGCGCTGATGATCATGTCGGCCAGTTCCCGCAGCGGCGAAGCATAAATGTCGGTGAACAGCACGACACGAGCGTTGTTGTTCTTGGCGGCGGAGGCCACGCGCAGGGCCTGGGTCTGGTAGCGGCGATAGTCAAACACCAGCACCACGTCCTGGCGTTGCAGGTCGAACAGACGGTCCGGCAGTTGCGCGTTGTCCTCCAGCGCAAAACAACCGGGGCGCAGCAGACGCAAATGATTGAGCAGGTAAGTGGCCATCAGGCTGCTGAAACGCCCGCCGAAGCAGTAGACCTGATGGCGCGTATCGAGCAGCCATTGCGCCAGGATCCGCACGTCTTCGGGTTGGGTCAGCGCCTGGGTTTCCGCCAGCAGACTGTGGCTGTGGGCCAGATAATGGCTCCAGGCATCGTCCTGGTTCAGGTTCGAACGCGGTTGCAACAGCGTGCGTGGCGAGCGCAGGCGATGATCCATGTCGCTCAGCAGAGCGTCCTGGAATTCGGCGTATCCGCCAAAGCCGAGTTTTTTTACCAGACGCACGATGGTCGGATCGCTGACGCCGGCGTGCTCGGCCAGCCGCGCCATGGGCCCGAGGCCGTTGCGCGGGTACTGATCGAGCAAGGCCCGGACGACTTTGCGCTCTGACGGCGTAAGGTCCAGGCCGGGATCGGTAATCAGGTCTCTTAGAGGGGGCATCCGGGCTCCTGCTGGATGAGGTGTTGGATTCGCTTCACAATCCGTTAAAACAGTATTTATGTAACTGACGTTACATGTCTAGTGAATTTTCTGCGCCTTCCGTGGAGCCCCAAAATGGGGCGAAATGCCCGTGTAGCAAGGGCTTCATGGTTTCCCTGTAGTGTGTAGTCCATTGCCTATTGTGGTGTCAGACATTTCCGTTTTCTTTTGACGGACCGTTTTACCAGGCTTGCCCGGAACCACCCGGTTTACGGCACAATTGCCGTCCTGTCGGCATTCCGCCGGTGGTTGTTTACCTTCTGACCGAGTGACTCAACGTGCAAGCCACCCGTTTGACCTTGATTTGTCACGCCAGAACCGTCTCACAAAAATTGGCGCGTTTTCCTACGAACGAGTCCGTTGAAGAAAGCGCTGTAGCGTCTGACTTGTGGGTCGCCCGGTTCGGGTTGCCGCGTCGTCTGATCTGCGGCCCTGAGCTGCGCACCTGCCAGACTGCTCAATGGTTCGGCGAGGATGCGCAGGTTGATGAAGCCTTGCGCGATTGCGACTGGGGTCGCTGGCAAGGGCAATCGATCAAGGACTTGCAGCGAAATGAGCCCGACGCGTTGCAAGCCTGGCTCGAAGATCCTGGCGCCGCGCCCCATGGCGGAGAATCGGTGGCACAACTCGGTGAACGGGTGGCCGCATGGCTGGCAGCGCTGCAAACCACGCCGGGGCACGTGGTGGCCGTGACGCATCCGTTCGTCATCCGGGCAGCGCTGACGCAGGTCATGCAAAGCAAAGCCTTCCACAGCATCGATGTCGAGCCGCTGGCGCTGGTCGAGTTGAGTTTCTTCGGACGCTGGCGGCTTCGCTTGCCCGGCATTGATCTTGAAGGAGACCGCACATGAAGCAATTGCTGGTCATCGGCATTGGCGCCGGCAACCCCGACTACATCACGATGCAGGCGGTGAAGGCGCTTAATCGGGTGGACGTGTTTTTCCTCATGGACAAGGGCCAGAGCAAGGACAAGCTGATGGACCTGCGTCGAGAAATCTGCGAGCGCTACATCACTGATCGTACGTACCGCTTCGCCGAAGCTCACAGCCCGGAGCGCGAGCGCGGCGAGGTGGACTACAGCGCCAGCGTCGAAAATCTGAATCAAGCCAAGCAGCAAACCTTCGAACGCCTGATCAATGACGAATTGGCTGACGGGCAGTGCGGCGGTTTTCTGGTGTGGGGCGATCCGGCGTTGTACGACAGCACTATTCGTATCCTGCAGGCGATTCTCACCTCAGGTCGATGCGCGTTTGAGTTCGAGGTGATCCCCGGCATCACCAGCGTTCAGGCCCTGGCGGCGCAACACAAAGTGCCGCTTAACACCATCGGCCGCTCGATCGAAATCACCACCGGCCGGCGCCTGGCGGCGGGGCAGGTGAGTGATGCCGACAGTCTGGTGGTGATGCTCGATGCCGAAGATGCCTACCATCGAGTGGCGGATCAGGAGACCGAGATTTACTGGGGGGCCTACCTTGGCACGCCGGATGAAATCCTCCTCAGCGGCAAGCTCAAGGATGTCGCCGAGGAAATCGAGCGGGTGCGCAAGGCGGCGCGGGCCGAGCATGGTTGGATCATGGACACCTATCTGTTGCGCAAGCCTTGACCTCACGACCAAAGCGCTCGCGATACACCGACGGCGGGACGCCGACCACGCTGCGAAATGCCACACGAAAGCTTTCCACCGAACGATAGCCGCAGCGCAGGGCGATCTGCTCGGTGTTCTGCGGTGTGCTTTCCAGCAACTCCCGGGCCCGGGCCAGGCGTTCGTGTTGCAACCAGGTTTTGGGTGACTGGCCGCTGGCTTCGGTAAATTTGCGCAGGAAGGTGCGTTCGCTCATCGCCGCTTCACTGGCCAGGTCGCGCACTTCCAGTGGTTCGTGCAGGCGCTCGCGGGCCCACTGCATCACGCGCGACAAGTCACTGCGCGGAGTCGGGCTGACCGGTGTCGGAATAAATTGCGCCTGACCGCCGGTGCGTTGCGGCGACATCACCAGTCGGCGCGCCACCGAGTTGGCCACCTGAGTGCCGAAGTCCCGCGTCACCAGGTGCAGGCAGGCGTCGATCCCGGCCGCGCTGCCGGCCGAAGTGATCAATTGGCCGGAATCGACGTAGAGCACGTCCGGGTCGACATCGATGGCCGGGAAGCGCTCGGCCAGTTCCGAGGTATAGCGCCAGTGGGTGGTGGCGCCATGCCCGTCAAGCAGCCCGCTGGCCGCCAAAACAAAGACGCCCGAACAGATCGAGAGCAACCGGGCGCCGCGCGAGTGCGCGCTGCGAAGTGCTTCGAGCAAGGCCTCGGGCACCGGCGCGCTGCGGTCGCGCCAGCCGGGAATGATGATGGTGCGCGCATCCGCCAACAATTCCAGACCACCATCGGCCAGCACCTGAATCCCGCCCATGGCGCGCATCGGGCCTTGATCCACCGCTGCGATGCAGTGCGCGTACCACGGAAAATCGAATTCCGGCCGGGCCAGGCCGAAGATCTCCACGGCGATGCCGAACTCGAAGGTACAGAGGCCGTCGTAGGCCAGAATCGCGACCAATCCAGGTGAATCAGGCATTTGGCGGAAATTTCCCGGTGAGTGTCTTGTGCGCCACTGTAGCGGCAAGCGGCGGCTCGATAAAGTCTGTTCATCCCTTCACCGATGCAGGAGCAACACAACATGCCCAGCCTGGTTCGCCAATTTCCCGCAGCCCCTTCGGCCATTGCCCTGATGCACTTCAGCAACCGTCTGACCTTCGAAACCGATTGTTCCGACGTCTTCAGCAGCCAGGAGGCGGGCGAGGTCGATTTCGTGCTGGTGGACGTGCGCGGACCCCTGGCCTTCGAGCGCGGCCATGTGCCGGGGGCGATCAACATTCCGGGGCGTCTGCTGACGGCCGAAGCGCTGGCGGACTACCCGACCTCCACACTGTTCGTGGTCTATTGCGCCGGGCCCCACTGCAACGGCGCCAACAAGGCGGCGGTGATGCTGGCGGCGTTGGGCTATCCGGTCAAGGAGATGATCGGCGGGGTGACCGGCTGGCTGGATGAAGGCTTTCAGTTGAGTGTTACGACACCGCGCGTCGCCACTGCCCCGATCGCTTGCGATTGCTGATAACCGGAAAGTTGCCGCTTCGGCGGCACCTTTGTCCGCTTTGTCCTACAACCCTTGCACCGCTCCGGCGCACACTTTTCCCACGTGATGGCACTCGCCGATTTTCTGCAAGTATTTGTCGCTTAAACACAATTTGCCCCGTGCGCGCCGCCATAGACTGCCGGCCACTTCGGTTTCTTTGCGCTCCATAGCCCAAGGCCGAACCTGACAATCGAAAGCTGCCAATAAAAGCCTCCGCACACGGGAGTAATAAATGAAAAAGCTGGTTATGTTCGGTGCCCTGGCACTGTCGATGTTGTCCCTGACCGCCGTGGCCGAAGACGCCAAACCGATTCGGATCGGTATCGAAGCCGGTTACCCGCCATTCTCGATGAAAACCCCTGACGGCAAACTGGCCGGTTTCGACGTGGACATCGGCGATGCGCTGTGTGAGCAGATGAAAGTCAAATGCACCTGGGTCGAGCAAGAGTTCGACGGCCTGATCCCGGCGCTGAAAGTGAAGAAGATCGACGCGATCCTGTCCTCGATGACCATCACGGACGACCGCAAGAAAAACGTCGATTTCACCATCAAGTACTACCACACCCCGGCGCGCTTCGTGATGAAGGCAGGCTCCGGCGTGAAAGACCCGCTGGTTGAGCTCAAAGGCAAGAAAGTCGGCGTGCTGCGCGCCAGTACCCACGACCGCTACGCCACCGAAGTGCTGGTACCGGCCGGGATCGAACTGGTGCGTTACGGCTCGCAGCAGGAAGCCAACCTGGATATGGTGTCCGGTCGTATCGATGCGATGCTGGCCGACTCGGTCAACCTGAGCGACGGCTTCCTGAAAACCGACGCCGGCAAAGGCTTCGAATTCGTTGGCCCGACCTACGAAGACGCCAAATACTTCGGCGGCGGCGCCGGTATCGCCGTGCGTAAAGGCGATACCGAGCTGGCGGAAAAATTCAACGCAGCCATCAACGAAATCCGCGCCAACGGCAAGTACAAGCAAGTGCAGGACAAGTACTTCGACTTTGACGTGTACGGCCATTAATACGCCGTAGAAAAAAGTGGCCCCGTTGACGCGGTGGCCACTTTTTTTTGGCCCGTGATTTATCCTGTCAGCACATTTCCAATGCAGTCACTGGGTAGCAGCGACCGCAGAATTTCCGGAGTTCCCCATGCAACGCATCGACCATGTTCTGCCCTGGAGCCATCTGGGCAGCGAACGCTCCCTCAGCGTCTTCCGTTACGGCGTCGGCCCACGCAAGGTTTATATCCAGGCCAGTCTGCACGCCGATGAGCTGCCGGGCATGCGCACTGCGTGGGAACTGAAAAAACGCCTGGCCGAGCTGGAGAGCAACGGTCAGTTGCAAGGCGTGATCGAACTGGTGCCGGTGGCCAACCCCATCGGCCTCGATCAGCACCTGCAAGGCAGTCACATGGGCCGCTTCGAGCTGGGCAGCGGCAAGAACTTCAACCGCTCCTTTGTCGAACTCAGTGCGCCAGTGGCCGAGCGCATCGGGAATCTGCTGGGCAACGATGCCGAGGCCAACATTGCGTTGATCCGCCAGACCATGGGCCAAGTGCTCGACGGATTGCCGGCCCCGGCCTCGCAACTGGAAGCGCTGCACCGTCTTTTGCTGCGCCACGCCTGCGAGGCCGACATCACCCTCGATCTGCATTGCGACTTCGATGCCGCAATTCATATCTACGCCTTGCCGCAGCACTGGCCGCAGTGGCAATCCCTCGCCGCACGCCTGAAGGCTGGCGTGGCGCTGTTGTGTGAGGACTCTGGCGGCAGTTCTTTTGACGAATCCTGCTCCACGCCGTGGTTGCGCCTGGCGCGGATGTTCCCGGAGGCGGCGATTCCGCCGGCCAACCTCGCCACCACCCTGGAGCTGGGCAGCATGGGCGACACCCGCGTCGATCAGGCTCAGGCCAATGGCGAGGCGATCCTGGGCTTTTTGGCCGAACAAGGCTTCATCAGTGGCGAATGGCCGAAAGCGCCGGAGGAGTGCTGCGAAGGCATGCCGTTCGAAGGCACCGAATACTTGTTCGCCCCGCACCATGGCGTGGTGAGTTTCCTGCGCAATGCCGGTGAATGGGTCGAGCGCGGCGATGCGCTGTTTGAAGTGGTCGATCCGTTGAACGACCGCGTGACCACCGTGTGCGCCGGCACCAGCGGCGTGTTGTTCGCCATAGATCGCGGTCGCTACACCCAGCCGGGCACCTGGCAGGCGAAAGTGGCGGGGCGCGAGCCGATTCGGGCGGGCAAGCTGATCAACGACTGACAGCCCATCTTCTGGATCGCAGTGTTAGGCTCTGTCGCGAACCCTGCACTGTGTGAAGGAAGGCTTATGTTGAAGGTGTTTGCTCTGCTGACTCTCCTGGCGTCCAGCGCCGTCCATGCTCAAACCTCGCTGCAAACCGATCTGCCACTCAACTACCTGGCCCAGGTGCACCCGGACGCCGAACCGCGTCCGCTGGTGGTTTTCCTGCATGGCTACGGCAGTAATGAAGCCGATCTGATCGGCATGAAATTTCAGCTGCCCAAGCAGTACAACTACCTGTCGGTGCAGGCGCCGATGGCGTTGGGGGAAGGGCGTTTCCAATGGTTTCGCAAGAAAGGCGACGGTGCCTACAACGGCGAGACTGATGATCTGAAGGCCAGCAGCCAGAAACTGCGGGCCTTTATCGCCGCTGCGGCGCAGAAATATCACGCCCAACCGGAGAAGGTGTACCTGGTCGGTTTCAGCCAGGGCGCGATGATGACCTACGAGGTGGGGTTGAGGCAGCCGGCGGCGGTCGGTGGCATCGCCGCGTTGAGCGGGCGGGTGTTGCCGGTGCTCAAGAGCGAGCTGACATCAGCGCAACAACATCCGCCGCTGGAGATCTTCATCGGCCATGGCACGGCGGATAACCGGGTCCCCTACACGGGCGCCACTGCGGCCAAAGAGTTGCTCGAGAAGCTGGACTACACACCGGCATTCCATGCCTATCCCGGCGTCGGCCACAGCATCAGCGCGGCCGAGCTTCGGGATCTGAACGACTGGTTGCAGCGACTCAACCCCTGAGCATCACTTTTCCTTGAGGATGGTTTTCACCAGCGCCTCGTGACCGCTCTTGTCGCTGGCCCGGGAAATCACCTGGACCAGCGCCATGCGCGTGCCGGAGCCGGCCAGCAACGTGGTGTTGAGGGTCTGGCCGCCGCCCTGGGTGGCGGTGCTGTCGACCTGACGCAGGCCCAGGCCATTGCCTTTCTGGGTCAGGCTCTTTTCGCTGAGCTTGTTGAAGTCCGGCAGGGCCTTGCGCTGAGCGTCGATGAAATCGGACACGGTGCCGTCGAGGAACGCACTGTCGTTGTCCTTGACGTTGTTGCCTTCGGGAATCTGGTTTTCGGCGGTGATGACCACCGTCTTGGTGGCATCGTTGGTGTACATCATGCCTTTGGCGCCGGTCGGACCGGCCGGCAGCGGGTCGCCGACGAAGCCCTTGGGCAGGACGAAACTGAATTTGCCGTCGAGCATCGAGACTTTCTCGGTGACAGCCTTCTCTTTGGCCTTGGCTGCCTGAGCATTGATGGCGCCGAAACCGGCCACCGCCGCCAGCAACAGGACGACGGCTTTCTTGCTAAGCAATGACATTCGAATCTCCGAGGGATGGTCGCGCTTGGGCGGCGATCATCCCACGGAGAACACCCGGCACTCCAGAGCGGTTTGTCCGGGCGAGGTCAGTTCGGCGACGGCGCAGGCGCCGGTTTGGCCAGCAACTGCCGGGTGACCCCGAGCATCGCCACCGAAACGGCCACCGCCACCACGAAGCCACCGAAACCAAGACCTGGAACGGTCAGCGCCAAGACCAGACAAAACGCCGAGAACGAATACATCCCTGTCGCCGTCGCCCGCAACAGCGCGGCGGTAAACGCCGGGCCACGGGTCTGCTGGGAAAACACCGCCATCACACTGCCGAGCACCGGGAACACCGCGAGCAATCCGCTCCAGCGCTCGCCCACCGTGCTGGCCAGCATCGTCACCACCAACGTCAACGCCGCCCCGGCGATCATCCGCCACACCAGTTTGTCCGACTTCGGCGCCGGGCCGCTGACCACCGGTTGAACCTTGGGAAACAAGTACGGCGCGGCAAGGAGGGCGGTCGCAGCGGCGACGATGGAGAAGGGCAACGACGCCGGAATCAGCGACAGGATCAGCGCCAGCACGGCCCAGACCGAAAGAGAAACCACCAGCGCCAACAGCCAGTTCGCCCGCTGCGCCACCTGCGCATAAGTGACGCAAAACGCGATCATCGCAAACATGGCCGACAGCGCCGCGACCGCCGATTGCGCGGCAAACGCCGGGCCTTGTTCGATGGCGAGGAAAAACAGAATCGGCCCGACCACCACCGGCAACCCCGACAGCCACCCGGCGACGCTGGGGCCCCAACGCTTGCCGGCGAGGGAAATCAGCAGCAGGAAACCGGGAATCAGCAGCAGTTTGAGGATCAGCACGCAGGTCTCTCCATCGGGTCAGAGGTGGCCACGTTAGCATTGTCGTGAATGGATTGCTGAAGATGCATGCAAAAAATGTATACAAAGTGCCGGGCGTGATCGCCGACTATGCTCTGACTATCAGGGTTTACCGGAGTCGATGCCGCAATGAGCAGAACACCGAAGGTGTTGCGTGGATGCTGCGGTATCGGCTTGTGGGCCTTGCTGCTGACGCCCACCTGGGCCAGTTGGCAGGACGCGGTGCCCGGTGCGCAGATCATCGGCACCGGCGATTTCAGCGTGTTCGGTTTCGACATTTATAACGCCCGGTTGTGGAGCGCCGCGCGTCCATTGGCTGACGGTCAGCCTTTTGCCCTGGAACTGATCTACCGACGCAACGTGTCCCGCGATGATCTGGTCAAGGCCAGTGTTGATGAGATCAAGCGCCTGGCGGGTTCCTCCATCAGCCCGGCGCAATTGGCGGTGTGGCAGGTCCAGATGCAGCAATCGTTCGTCGACGTCCAGGCCGGCACGCGGATTACCGGGGTGTATCTGCCGGGGCAGGGCGCGCGGTTCTTTGTGGGTCAACAGTTGCAGCATGAAATCGATGATCCGCAGTTCGCCCGGGCGTTTTTCGACATCTGGCTCGACCCGCGCACACGCAGTCCCGAGTTGCGTCAGCAATTGCTCGGCACTGCCAAACCCTGAGCGCAGCACGTCTGCTCTTGGGCACGCCGACTGAAACGTCTAAGCTGCGCCTTTCGACTTGTTTCTGGATGTGTGCGTGAAATTCAGTTTGCCCAAAATCGCCACCGCGCCGTTCTGCCCGCCGGAAGTGGCCGGCAGTGTCCCGGTGGATCCGAATGCCTCGTTCTTCAAACGCGTGCTGCGTTTTGCCGGCCCCGGTTTGCTGGTGTCGATCGGCTACATGGACCCGGGCAACTGGGCCACCGCAATCGAGGCCGGTTCGCGCTTCGGTTACAGCCTGTTGTTCGTGGTGTTGCTGGCGAGCCTGGCGGGCATGGTCGTGCAATGCCTGTGTTCGCGGCTGGGCATCGCCACCGGGCGTGATCTGGCGCAGCTGTCCCGCGAGCGTTACAGCACTCCTACGGCACGGCTGCAATGGGTGCTGGCGGAAATCTCGATCATTGCCACTGACCTGGCAGAAGTGCTTGGTTGCGCACTGGCGTTTCACTTGTTGCTGGGTTGTTCGCTGACATTTGGCATCGCCCTGACCGCATTCGATACGTTGCTGGTGTTGGCCCTGCAAAACCGCGGTTTTCGGCGGCTGGAAGCGATCATGCTGGTGCTGGTGGGCACCATCGGCGTGTGCTTTTTTGTTGAGTTGTTGCTGATCAAACCGTACTGGCCGGACGTCGCTCAAGGTTTCAAGCCGTCACTGTCGGCGATCAGCGAGGCGGCGCCGCTGTACCTGGCCATCGGCATCCTCGGCGCCACGGTGATGCCGCACAACTTGTACCTGCACACCTCGATCGTACAAACGCGACTGATCGGCCAGGACCTCGCGAGCAAACAGGATGCAGTGAATCTGGCACGCATCGACACCATCGGCTCGCTGGCGCTGGCGTTGCTGGTCAACGCGGCGATCCTGATCCTCGCGGCGGCAGCCTTTCATCAGTCCGGGCACACCGACGTGGTGGATATCCAGGACGCCTATCACTTGCTCGATCCGCTGGTGGGCGGCGCGCTGGCCAGCGTGCTGTTCGGTGTGGCGCTGCTGGCGTCGGGGCAGAGTTCGACCTTCACCGGCACCATCGCCGGGCAGGTGATCATGGAAGGCTATTTGAATCTGCGGATTCCCTGCTGGCAGCGACGCTTGATTACCCGAGGGCTGGCGCTGATTCCGGCGTTCATCGGCGTGTGGCTGATGGGCGACGGCGCGGTGGGCAAGTTGTTGGTGTTGAGTCAGGTGGTGCTGAGCCTGCAATTGCCGTTTGCGCTGTATCCGCTGATTCGCATGACCAACGACCAACAGCTGATGGGGCCGTTTGTGAATCGCTGGCCGACGCGGGTGCTGGCGTGGGGGTTGTTTGTAGTGATCAGCGGCGCCAATGCCTGGCTGATTCTGCAGTTGGCCGCCTAACGGCCGAAAGCATCCACCACAAAATCAATGAACACCCGAGTCTTGGCCGGCATCAAGGTGCGGCTCGGGTAGTACAGCGATATCGCCCCGGCATCGCACTGCCAGTCGGGCAACAGCCGCACCAGTTCACCGCGCTCGATCTGCGCGCTGACATCGGGCAACACCAGCATCGTCACCCCGAGGCCCAGCAACGCAGCCTTGCGCATGGCCATTGGATCGTTCAGCACAATATTCGGATTGAGCAGGGCGCTGGCCTGTTCGCCAGCGTCGTTGTGCATCTGCCATTGGCGAATGCGCCCGGTGCGCAGGCCGCGCATGACGATGCCCTGGTGATCGGCGAGGTCTGTCGGATGTCGGGGCAGGGCGCGTCCGGCCAGATAGGCCGGTGAAGCCACTGCCAATATTTCAGCAGACGCCAGTCGCCGGGAAACCACGCCGGGCGTCAGCTCGAATCCGCCGCCAATCGCCACATCGTAGCCCTCGGCGATCAAATCCACCTGGCGATTCTCGAAGTGCCACTCCGGGCGAATCAGCGGATAGCGCGCCAGAAAGTCCGGCAACAGCGGCAGCATGTGATCGATGCCGAACGTCGGCGGCAGGCTGATCTTGAGGACACCCGCCGGCTCCCCGCGCTCGGTCGCCACCGTCGCAATCGCGGCCTGCAAGGCATCGAGGTTGCCGCCGATACTCGCCAGAAAACCTTCGCCGGCCTCGGTCAGCGACAGCTTGCGGGTCGAGCGCTGGAACAGCCGCACGCCGAGGTTGCGTTCCAGAATCGCCACGTTACGGCTGACCGCCGCCGGGGTCAGTGCGAGTAGCCGTGCTGCGGCGGAGAAACTGCCGGTCTCGGCGCTGCGGACGAACGATTCAAGATTGGCAAGGGTTTCCATGGTTTCGACCTGATAGCGATGCTTGAAGATCATTCAAGGCATTACCGGCTAATCAAGTGGGAATGGCAAGTGCAAGATTGGTTTCGAGTCTTACCCCACTTTCTGGAGAACACCATGAGCACTATCGGAATCATCGGCGCTGGCGCCATCGGTTCAGCGTTTGCCAAAGCCTTGTCGCGTCAGGGTATCCCGTTGGTCATCGCCAACAGTCGCGGGCCGGAGACCTTGGCCGAACTGGTGGCAGAACTCGGTCCGACCGCCCGCGCCGTTACCCGTGAAGAAGCCGCTGCCCAGGACATCGTGCTGGTCGCGGTGAACTGGTCGAAACTGCCGACGGCGCTGGCCGGGCTGCCGGACTTTGGCGGGCGGATCGTCATCGACGCCAACAACTCGATTGAAGCGCCGTCGTTCAAACCGGTGGATTTGCAGGGGCGGCCGTCCAGCGAAGTGTTCGCTGAGTGGGTGCCGGGTGCGCGGGTGGTCAAGGCGTTCAACCATTTGCTGGCGCGTTTGCTGGAGGCGGATCCGGCGTCGGAGGGTGGCAAGCGCGTGTTGTTCCTGTCCGGGGATGATGCGCAGGCCAAGGCTGAAGTCGGCGCGCTGATCGATCAGCTCGGCTTCTTTGGTATCGATCTGGGCGAGTTGAGTGTGGGTGCGCGCCTGGTGCAGTTCCCGGGCGGGCCGTTGCCGGTGCTGAATCTGGTGAAGTTCGCCTGACAACGGACAAAAAAATACCCGGTGCGACGTGAGTCGTACCGGGTTTGTTGCCAGCGGATATTGGATGTCGTGGATCCGCCGTCCGCTGTTGAACTTCTTTTGCGCTTACACGCGTTCCAGCGCCAGGGCCACGCCCTGACCGCCGCCGATGCACAGGGTCGCCAGACCCTTTTTCGCATCACGCTTGATCATTTCATGCAGCAGGGTCACCAGCACACGGCAGCCCGATGCACCGATCGGGTGACCGAGAGCGATGGCGCCGCCGTTGACGTTGACCTTGTCCAGATCCCATTGCAGATCCTTGGCCACCGCCAGCGATTGAGCGGCGAAGGCTTCGTTGGCTTCGATCAGGTCGAGTTGGCCGATGCTCCAGCCCGCCTTGTCCAGGCAGCGGCGAGTAGCGGAAACCGGGCCGATGCCCATGATCGCCGGGTCGACGCCGGCGTTGGCGTAGGCGGCGATTTTCGCCAGGACCGGCAGGCCCAGGGCCTTGGCTTTTTCGGCGCTCATCAGGATCACGGCAGCGGCGCCGTCGTTCAGCGACGAAGCGTTGCCGGCGGTGACGCTGCCGTCCTTTTTGAAGGCTGGGCGCAGTTTGGCCAAGGATTCGGCGGTGGTGTCGCCCCGTGGCTGCTCGTCGACCTTGAACGCCACCGGATCGCCCTTGCGCTGCGGGATCAGGATCGGGGTGATTTCATCGACAAATCGGCCGGCCTCGATGGCTGCGGCGGCTTTCCGTTGCGAGGCTGCAGCGAAGGCGTCTTGCTGCTCGCGGCTGATCTCGTATTTCTCGACCAGGTTCTCGGCGGTGATGCCCATGTGGTAGTCGTTGAACGCATCCCACAGGCCGTCGCTGATCATGGTGTCGACGATTTGTGCGTGACCCATGCGCAGACCGGTGCGCGCGCCCGGCATCACATAGTTGGCCAGGCTCATGTTTTCCTGGCCGCCAGCGATGATCACGTCCGCGTCGCCGCAACGGATCGCCTGGGCACCGAGGTGCAGGGCCTTGAGGCCCGAGCCGCAGACCTTGTTCAGGGTCATGGCCGGCACGGCGTGGGGCAGGCCGGCCTTGATCGCCGACTGGCGCGCCGGGTTCTGGCCGGCGCCGGCGGTCAGCACCTGGCCCATGATCACTTCATCGACCTGAGCACCGTCCAGACCGGTCTGCTCAAGCAACTGGCGGATGACCGCCGCGCCCAGGTCCACGGCGGAGACGGTGGCCAGCGAACCCTGGAAACTGCCGATCGCGGTACGCGTGGCGGCAACAATGACGACGTCTTGCATTTTCGAATTCCTCACTCGGCAGCGAACTGCATTTCCGGTACGTGATCCGGGACGATCAGTTTACCAGCGGTTTTGGCGACGATTTCCTCGACGCTGACGCCAGGTGCGCGTTCCTTGAGGACAAAAGCGCCATTTTCGATTTCCAGATAGGCGAGGTCGGTCAGCACGCGCTTGATGCAGCCGGCGCCGGTCAGCGGCAGGCTGCACCTGGCCAACAGTTTGGACTCACCGTCCTTGGAGGCGTGGGTCATGATCACGATGATGTTGTCGGCGCCAGCCACCAGATCCATCGCGCCGCCCATGCCCTTGACCAGTTTGCCGGGAATCATCCACGAGGCGATGTTGCCTTCGACGTCGACTTCGAACGCGCCGAGCACGGTCAGGTCGACATGCCCGCCGCGAATCATCGCGAAGGATTCGGCGGAGTTGAAAATCGATGCGCCGATGCGTGCGGTCACGGTCTGTTTGCCGGCGTTGATCATGTCGGCATCGATGGTGTCTTCAGTCGGAAACGGACCCATGCCGAGCAGGCCGTTTTCCGACTGCAGCATGACTTCCATGCCGTCGGGAATGTAGTTGGCGACCAGGGTCGGAATGCCGATGCCGAGGTTCACGTAGTAGCCGTCCTGCATTTCGCGGGCGACGCGCTGAGCCATTTGTTCGCGGGTAAGTGCCATGTTTTTATTCTCCGTCAGCCTGGATTATTTGCGGATGGTGCGCTGTTCGATGCGCTTTTCGAACGTGCCGCAAATGACCCGGTCGACGTAGATGCCGGGGGTGTGGATCTGCGACGGATCCAGCTCGCCGGGCTCGACGATTTCTTCGACTTCGACCACGGTGATCTTGCCGGCGGTGGCCGCCAGCGGGTTGAAGTTCTGCGCGGTGTGACGGTAGACGACGTTACCGAAATGGTCGGCTTTCCAGCCTTTGACGATGGCGAAGTCGCCGGTGATGGACTCTTCCATAAGGTACTTGCGCCCTTTGAATTCACGCACTTCCTTTCCTTCGGCGACCGGGGTGCCGACGCCGGTGGCGGTGAAGAAGGCCGGGATGCCGGCGCCGCCTGCGCGCATTTTCTCGGCGAGGGTGCCTTGCGGGGTCAGGATGACTTCGATGTCGCCCTTGAGCAGTTGCTCTTCGAACAGTTTGTTTTCGCCGACGTAGGAGGCAATCACCTTGCTGATCTGGCGGTCGGTCAGCAGCACACCGAGGCCGAAACCGTCGACGCCGCAGTTGTTGGAAACCACAGTGAGGTCGCGGGTGCCCTTGCGCTTGATCTCGGCGATCAGGTTTTCCGGGATGCCGCACAGGCCGAAGCCGCCGGCGATCACGGTCATGCCGTCTTCAAGACCGGCCAGAGCTTCCTCGTAGGAACTCACGCGCTTGTCGAAACCTGCCATATGCACCTCTTTTATTGTTTGTCGGGCGGCTGGCTAGCCGAATGACTGGAGTGTCTCGCTGGAGAATATATTTGTTAAGTTGATTTTTAAGGTTGATTGATTGATAAAGCTCAACAATTGACTGATTGCAGATACGGAAGCATAGCGCTCATGACCATCAAACAGATCCGCGCCTTCCTCGCCGTGGCTCAGAGCCTGAGCTTCGCCGTGGCCTGCGAGCGTCTGCACCTGTCGCAATCGGCGCTGAGCCTGACCATCAAGGCGCTGGAGGAGGGGCTGGGCGGGCGGTTGTTCAGTCGCAACACGCGCAATGTGGCGCTGACCGCCGAGGGCGAATCGCTGCTGCCGCTGGCCCGGCGTCTGATTGCCGACTGGGACAACGCCGAAGACGAAATGCGTCAGCGCTTCAGCCTGCAACGCGGGCGGGTGACGCTGGCGGCCATGCCGTCGTTTGCCGGCAACCTGCTGCCGCCGATCCTCAAGAGCTTTCGCGCGCGCTATCCGAACGTCAACGTCACAGTCAACGACGTGATCAACGAGCAAGTGCTGGAAATGGTTCGCGACCGGCAAGTTGAGCTGGGTGTGGCGTTCGAACCGATGCAGAACACCTCGCTGACGTTTACCCCGCTGTACATCGATCGCTTTGTCGCGGTGGTGCCGCAGGATTCCACGTTGGCCGGGTGCACAGAGATCGACTGGGTGACCTTGCTGCAGGAACCGTTCATTACCCTGCAACGGCCGTCGACAGTGCGGGTGATGCTCGAAGAACACTTGCAGGCCCGGGGCATGAAACTGCCGGTGGAATTCGAGAGTCATCAACTGGCAACCGTCGGGCGCATGGTCGCCAGTGGCCTGGGGGTGAGTGCGGTGCCAGCGTTGTGCGCCGAGCAGATGCTGGAGCTGGGCGCGCATTGCCTGACCTTGAATGATTCAGTGGAGCGGGCGATTGGTGTGCTCACGGAGCCGGGCAATGAGCTGTCGGCGGCGGCGCAGGCACTGTTCGACATCCTCAAAGCCGAACATTGATCCTGTGGGAGCGGGCTTGCTCGCGAAGGCGGGGTATCAGTCGAGGAAAGTCTTGGCTGAAAGGACGCTATCGCGAGCAGGCTCGCTCCTACAGGGGATTTCGCGAGTCAGGAAGTCAAGCGTTGCACCAGCAACGGCAGCAGCTGTTCGCATGACGCCTCGATCTTCAGATCCAGCAGGTCATCGGCGCGAGTCTTGCCCAGATTGATCGCCAGCAACGGCTTGCCCCGATCAGCAATCACCCGGCACAGACGAAACGCCGAATACGCCATCAGCGACGAACCCACCACCAGCGACGAACCCACCACCAGCAATCCCGCAGCATTCTCTGCCGCCGCCATGGCTCGCGCCGCTGTCGGTTGCGCTACGTTCTCGCCGAAAAACACCACGTCCGGCTTCATCCGCTCACCGGCGCAATACGGGCACTGCGGTGTCTGGAAGCGTGCTTCGAAGGCCGGGTCGAGCAGGGTATCGCCGTCCGGCGCCTGCACCGCATCGACCCCGGCCAGATACGGATTCTGCTCGACCATCCGCTGCTGAATGTCGTCACGCGCGCTGCGCTGGCCGCAATCCAGGCACAACACACGGTGCAGGCTGCCATGCAGTTCGATCACGTCCTGACTGCCAGCCTGATCGTGCAGAGTGTCGACGTTCTGCGTGATCAAGTCGCTGATTCGCCCCTGGCGCTGCAACTCGGCCAGTGCTGTATGCGCCGCATTGGGCCGCGCCTGGCGCACCCGTGGCCAACCGAGCATGGCCCGTGCCCAATAGCGACGACGGGATTCCGGAGCGGCGAGAAATTCCTGATACATCATCGGCTGCCGGCCACGGCGCACACCTTCGCTGTCGCGGTAATCAGGGATGCCCGACGGCGTGCTGATACCGGCGCCTGTCAGCACCAGGAAATCGCCATCGGCCATGGCCTGGTGCAGGATGTCGAGGTGTTCGCGGGTCGGGCTGTCGAGCATGGTCAGCACTCCGGGGAGGACGATGCCCGCAGGTTAGCATTAACCGTGTGGCGAGAGAGCTTGCTCCCGCTGGACTGCACAGCAGGCCTGTTTTTCGGCTTGCTTTGCAATCCGACGGGAGCAAGCTCCGTCGCCACCGGTGATAGCGGTGATTTATTTGCGCGCCTCCAGTATCAGATTGAACGGCGTCTGCGTCGCCCGGCGGAAATGCTTGAACCCGGCCTCGGTAAACACCTTGCGCAAGCGCACTTCACCGGCCTGCGCACCCAGCCCCAGGCCAACTTCCTGGGACAGCGAATTCGGCGTGCAGATAAAGGTCGAGGCCGCGTAAAACAGGCGTCCGACCGGGTTGATGTTGTCGTCCAGCGCATCATTGGCAAACGGCTCGACCAGCAGCACCGTGCCGTCCTTCTTCAATGATTTGAATGCATGCCGGGCCGCGCCGACCGGGTCGCCCATGTCGTGCAGACAGTCGAAGTAGCAGATCAGGTCATAGTCGTCGCCGGGGTAGTTTTTGGCGTTGTTCTGGAAGAACTTCGCCCGGCTGCTGACCCCTCCTTCTTCGGCGCGCTGGGTGGCGACGGTGATCGACGGCGCGTGATAATCGAAACCGACGAAGCGCGAGTTGGGATACGCCTGGGCCATGATCACCGTCGAGGCGCCGTGGCCGCAGCCGATGTCGGCGACTTTGGCGCCTTTTTCGAGTTTGGCGACCACGCCGTCCAGCGCCGGCAGCCATTCAGCGATCAAGTGACCTTTGTAGCCGGGGCGAAAGAAGCGTTCGGTGCCGCTGAACATGCATGGATGGTGATCGCCCCAGGGCAGGGCGCCATTGCCGCGCATGGCTTTGACCAGTTTGTCCTTGTCGTGGAAAAACGAGGCCACCACACCGAGCCCGCCGGCGACGTACACCGGCGAGTCTTCCACGGCCAGTGCCAGCGCCTGCTCTTCCGGCAACCGAAACTGGCCATCGTGATGCTCCATATAGCCGGACGCGACATGCGCGCTGAGCCATTCGCGTACCAGACGCGGGTTGCAGGTGGTTTTTTCGGCGAGGGCTTGCGGGGTGACCGGCTGACTGTCGGCCATCGCCCGGTACAGCCCGAGTTCTTCGCCAACGATGACGTTCGCCAGCATCGCGGCGCCGCCCATGTCGTTGACCAGTTTGCCCATGAATGCGTTGAGTCGTGTTTCGTCCATCACGAGTGCTCCTGATACAGGATCACCGTCCGGTGGCAAAACGTTGTCGAGGCATGGGCCGCTGGGCGGTGGTCACAGAAGTGGGCAGGGCACAGCTGACGTCGTCCTGCATTCCCCCTCGACTGGGTAATGAATCAGTCTAGCCGGGCTGGGGCAAGATGCAGCGTTTGTGCTCCATGCAAATTCCAATGTGGGAGCGGCGGTACGAAGATTCGACTTGCTCGCGAACGCGGTGTGTCAGTCGATGCATCAGGGGCTGATACGCCGCTTTCGCGAGCAAGCCCGCTCCCACAGGTGATTGGTGTGCGGATCAGCGCAGGGGCAATTTCAACTCCGCGCACAGGCCTCCGCCCTCGCGGTTGCTCAGGGTCAGTGATCCGCCGAGGGCCATGGCCAGTTGCTGGGCGATGGCCAGGCCCAGGCCGGTGCCGCCGGTGCTGCGGTTGCGCGAGTTTTCCACCCGGTAGAACGGCTGCATGACCTGTTGCAACTCGGCTTCGGCAATGCCTGGCCCGCGATCGAGGATTTTGATGCAAAGACCGTCGTCGATATCGACCTGCAACTGCGCGGCACCGGCGAATTTCAGTGCGTTGTCGGTCAGGTTCACCAGCACCCGGCGCAGGGCCTGGGGACGGGTATCGATCACCGCCGCGCTCTTGCCGCTCAGCTGCACGTCCTGGCCCATGTCCTGATAGTCGAACACCAGGCTGTCGAGGAACGAGTCGAGATCGGTGCGCCGGCTTTCCTCGGTCGAGCCGTGGATGCTGCGAGCGTACGCCACGCCTTCGCGCACCAGATGCTCCATCTCGCCGAGGTCGTTCCACAGTTTGTCTTTCTCGACCGAGTCGTCCATGAACTCTGCGCGCAATTTCATGCGGGTGATCGGGGTTTGCAGGTCATGGGAAATCGCCGCCAGCAGTTGCATGCGCTCCTTCAGATACGCAGCGATCCGCGCCTGCATCGCGTTGAAGGCCCGTGCGGCGTAGGCCACTTCGGTCGGGCCGTGTTCGTCGAGCATCACCGGGTGCGCGTTGGGGTCGAGGGATTCCACGGCATTGGCGAGGCGGGCGAGGGGGCGTATGGCAATGCGCACCGCCAGCCAGGTGCAGGCGATCAGCAGCGCCAGTTGCCCGAGCAATACCCCCGGCAGCCACGGCGACAGCGGCGGCATGGCCGGACGCACATCGATGGTCAACGGGCTGCCGTCGCTGAGGCGCAAATGGGCCTGGAAGTGTTTTTTCTCTGCGGAAAATCGGCTGAAGGACAGCGGATGGGCGCCGCCGATCGCACCGCTGATCGAGGTCGCGGCCACCGGTACCTCCTCGGCGTCGAGCGGGGCGCCGGGATCGCCGTCGTTCAACCGATAATCGTAGTTGGTGCGAGCCAGTCGTGGCAGCCAGGCGGGGCGTTCCTGCGCGGGCAGGCGGTCGAGGATGGCAACCGACGTCGAAACGTCGTTTTGCATATTGCTGAGCATGGTGCTTCTGGCGCTTTGGAAACGCTCGTAATACTGCGCGCCAAACGACAGGGCCTGGGCCAGGATCAGCCCGATCAGAAAGATCAGCGACAACCGCGAAGCCAGGGTGCGTGGCCAATGCAGCTTGAGGCTCATGCCGAGGCCCCGAGGATTTCCACCGGTAGCGAAAAAACATAACCCTCGCTGCGCACGGTTTTGATGTAGGCCGGCTCACGCGCATCATCAAGCAGGCGCTGGCGCAAACGGCTGACCAGCAGATCAATCGAGCGATCAAACAGATCGGCTTCGCGGCCCTGGGTCAGGTTGAGTAACTGATCACGGCTGAGCACCCGTTGTGGATGATCGAGGAACACCCGCAGCAAACGGTATTCGGCACCACTGAGGGCGACCAGTGTGCCGTCATTGTCCAGCAGATGCCGGGCCGAGGTGTCCAGTTGCCAACGGCCGAAGGCCAGCAGGCGACCGCTTTCGGTGACCACCAGATTCGGCGGCAGCATGCGTGTGCGCCGCAGCACCGCGTTGATCCGCGCCAGCAGTTCGCGGGCGGCGAACGGCTTGGTCAGGTAATCGTCGGCGCCCATTTCCAGGCCGATGATGCGGTCGGTTTCATCGTTGCGCGCCGTGAGCATCAGCACCGGCGTGGCCTTGTGCTTGCCCACGCGCAATTCGCGGCACAGCTGCAGGCCATCGTCGCCGGGCATCATGATGTCGAGCACGATCAGGTCGACAGTGTTGGCTTCGAGAAAACTGCGCATCTGCCGACCATCGGCGACCACGGTGGTGCGCAGTCCGTTCTTCTTCAGGTAATTGCCGACCAGCTCGCGGATCTCGCGGTCGTCGTCGACGATAAGGATGTGATCGACATGTTCCATCGGTGCAGAACCTCTATCAAAGGGCAATGCCATGCAGTCTATCGAGCCTGCGCCGGCTTGCCTGCCCGGGTTTGTATTGCAGTGTATCTGGCGTAATGGCGGATACACACACACATGCAAAAACGCGATTTTTTCAGGGTTTTGTATCGCTGTGTATCTCCGGGCGGTGGGGATACACAGTGATTGATAGCGGCCGTTTCCTGACACAGACGCGATACCTCACGCGCCTCAAATAGGCTCCATCGAGGCCCACACAACTTGCCTCGGCTCAACCCATACAAGCCTTGAGGAAACCACCATGACGCACAAAACCGTTGTCGCCGCCTGCCTGTTCTCCGCCCTGAACATCTGCACCCTGTCGGCCCGGGCCGAATCCGATGTCAGCCCGCACACCTACACCTACGGCACGCACCTGGACATCCAGAAAGTGCTGTCGATGACCGAGGACAACGCGGTGAACTGCGGCATTATCGATGCGCGCATGACGTACCTGGATTCGGCCGGAAAAACCCAGGTGCTGGATTACCGCAAATTTGCCGATGGCTGTAACAACCAGAACTGAGTGCTCAGATGCATCGACAGTCACCGCCCGCGCATATCAATGGCTCACAGGTCGCGCACCATGAGCCATTGCTCGTTGTCCCAGGCGCGAAAGCGCTCCAGCACTGTCCAGCCGCGTTTCGCGTAGTAGTCCTGCTTGTTCTGTGTGTGCAGATAGAAACGTGCGAAACCGCGCTGTTTCGCCGCCTGGCTGATGCCATCGATCAACCGCTCTGCCAGCCCCTGGCCACGAGCTTGCGGGCTGACAAACACGCACGCCAGCCAAGGGCCGAGATCCGGACGCAGGGCCAGATCCGCCCGGGCCAGCGCCGCACCGCCGAGCAGACGCTCGCCGTCCAGCGCAATCAGGCATGACCAGTCGCCATTGTTCTGGCCGGCAGCGAACTCGCGTTGCCATTCGGCCAAGGGTTGCTCGGCGTATTCGTAGGCGAACTGGCGGTGGATCCACTCGGCGTAAGTGTCGCTGTGCTGCGGGTGATTGACGAGCCATTCAAAACGCAGGGACATGATGGAATCCATTCACGGAAGACGGGAAGGCATAAAAGCCGATTGCCCCACGCAATGGCAATCTCGGAGTGTCTCGAGGCCTTTACAAAAAACCGCCACTCATCGGCCCGGCCGTTGTTTTGCCGGCTCTTCGGACGATTGGCAGGGACGCCATCGACCCTCGGCGCGATAGTGGATGAGCAGGGCCACTGCCGTCCCTGTCACTGATAAAAAGAACGCGAGGTTGCCATGCCGAAATTCGTGATTGAACGCGAGATTCCAGGGGCCGGAAAGCTGTCGCCGCAAGAACTCCAAGCCGTGTCGCAAACCTCCTGCCAGGTGTTGCGTGAACTCGGGCCACAGGTGCAGTGGCTGCAGAGTTACGTCACCGCCGACAAAATCTATTGCGTCTACATCGCCCCTGACGAAGAGCAGGTGCGCGAGCACGCCAGGCTGGGTGGATTCCCGGCCAACAGCGTGGCGCGGGTGATGACGGTCATCGACCCGACCACGGCCGAATGAAGTCCTTCTACCTGCTGCGGAGCACGATTGATGAGTACTCCCATTGATCTGACGGGTCTGAAAGAGCGCCAGAAAGTCGCCTGGGCCAGCGGTGATTACGCGGTGATCGGTACCACCTTGCAGATCGTCGGCGAAAACCTCGCCGAGGCCTGCGACCTGCACTGCGATGAGGAAGTGCTGGATGTCGCCGCCGGTAACGGTAATGCGACTCTGGCGGCGGCGCGACGTGGTTGTCAGGTGACCTCGACCGACTATGTCGCGGCGCTGCTGGAGCGGGGACAGGATCGGGCACGGGCCGAGCATCTGGATGTGATTTTTCAGGTCGCCGATGCCGAAGCGTTGCCGTTCGCCGACGAGAGTTACGACGCGGTGCTGTCGACCTTTGGCGTGATGTTTGCCCCGGATCAGGCGACTGCCGCAGCGGAACTGGTGCGGGTCTGCCGAAGGGGCGGGCGCATCGGTCTGGCGAACTGGACGCCGGAAGGTTTCGTCGGCCAGATGTTCAAGGTTCTCGGTCGCCACGTGCCACCCCCCGCCGTGGCCCAGCCGCCGTCGAACTGGGGCACTGAAGCGTGGTTGCACAGCCACTTCAATGAGCGCGAATTTCTGCTGCAGGTCACCCGCCGCACCTTCAATTTCCGCTATCGCTCGGCGGCGCATTTCATCGACATTTTCCGTCACTGGTACGGGCCGGTGCACAAGGCATTTGCGGCATTGCCGCCGGAAAGCGGGCAGGCGCTGGAGAGTGATCTGGCGGATCTGCTGAACCGCTCGAACCGGGTGGGAGAGACGTCACTGGTGGTGCCGAGCGAGTATCTGGAGGTGGTCATCAACAAGCGCTGAATGTTCAGAATCATGCCAAAACCTGTGGGAGCTGGCTTGCCAGCGATGGCGGCCGTCCTGTCCAAACGATGTCGACTGGCAGTCCGAAATCGCTGGCAAGCCAGCTCCCACAGGTATTCGTGATTGGCAGGTCTGGTGCTATTTCAGGTGCGGCCGATCAAACCACTCCAGCGCCGTACGCCAGATGCAGATCCCCAGAAAGTACGCCGACGCCAGCAACCACAAACCCATCACCAGCGGATTGATCACCGGGTGATTAAGCACCAGCGACAGGCTGCACAGCAGCCAGATGGCCGTCACCGCGATGTTGATCGGCATGAACCGGCGTACCCGGAACGGGTGCAGGAACTTCATGCGGGTCACGGTCAGCAGCGCCAGACCGATGATGGTCAGAAAGGTGATCCACGGCCCTGGATCGATGATGTACAGGCACAGGGCAACCACGTTCCACGCGGCGGGGAAACCGACGAAATAGTTGTCCTTGCTCTTCATGTTGACGTTGCAGAAACAGAACAGCGACGACACCAGAATCAGCGATACGCTCAGCAGCAGGGTGTAGTCGGGCAGGGGAATGTAGCGATAGATGAACAGCGCCGGAATGAACACGTAGGTCAGGTAGTCGATCACCAGATCGAGGATCGAGCCGTCGAAACTCGGCAGCACCGACTGCACATTGACCTTACGCGCTAGCGCTCCGTCGAGACCGTCGACGATCAATGCCACGCCCAGCCACATCAGGCAGTGAGTCGGCTGGTTTTCCAGCAGGGCGAGGGTCGCCAGAAAGGCTGTGACCACGCCGGTCGCGGTAAAACCATGGGCGCCCCATGCTTTGAGCCTGGCGATGTGTACGGTCGATATCACAGGGGCGTTCTCCAGAAAAATGAAGCATGCCGGTTATCACCCTCGGGCAAAGGGCGCCGGCAAACCGGGTCGGGGTTGCAGCTATCGACCGGTTTGGCCGGGATAAGGTTCACCACCTTTGAATCTTAGCTGCCCGCACAAAAAATACCTCGGCGAAATCTGCCAGCGTCAGCCAGACGGTGCTGGCGCGCCGGCGTCGGCGGTCTATTGTTGCCTGACGCATTTATTGCCAATGGCTGAGGACGAGATCATGAACACCAGTGATTTGCTCGAACAACTGCTGCGGGGCCAGGCCTCGGTGGGACAACAAGGTGCTGGTTCGGCCGGCGCTGGGCTGGGTGGATTGGGCGATTTGCTTGGCGGTCTGTTGGGTGGCGGTGCAGGCCCCGGCGGCAGTGCGGTGCAGTCCGGAGGGCTGGGCGGTTTGGGCGGTTTGCTCGGTGGCCTGCTCGGCGGCGGTAGCGGTGGTGGCTTGGGCGGCGCGCTGGGTGGGGCACTCGGTGGCGGCGGAACACAAAGTCGTTCCGGCGGCACCAATTATGCGGCGCTGGCCTCATTGGGAATGATGGCGTTCCAGGCGTATCAGGCCTGGCAGCGCAGTCAGGCGTCGGCGGCGCCACAACAGATTCCGCCAACCGCAAATCTGCTGGCCGGGCCCGAAGTCGAGGAGCACGGGCATGCTGTGCTGCGGGCGCTGATCGCGGCAGCCAAGGCTGACGGCGAGATCGACCCCCGGGAACAACAGATGATCAACAGTGAAATCAGCAAGCACACCGACGATCCGCAATTGCAGCAGTGGTTCGAAAGCGAAGTCGCCAAATCGCTGGACGCCAACGAAGTCGCCACGGCTGCAAACGGCGACCAGGCCATGGCCGCCGAGATGTACCTGGTCAGCGTGATCCTGGTGAACGATCAGCAAGACGCCGAACGCAACTACCTGGATGAACTGGCTGCCGCGCTGCAGATCGACCCGCAATTGCAGGTGCATCTGGAGGCTCAGGCCAAAGGTCAGGCCTGAAGCACCGTCAAAAATCGCGGTATCGAGCAGCCCTTGTCGGGACCGCGATGCTCCGTCCGTCAGGGCAATTTTCATGTCGATTGAATTTTTCTCCGTAGCGGTTGCTCTGCTGATGTAGAGGCGTGAAACAACGCCCTGACCGGCCAACCGAACGAGAACACTGACATGACTGCCCTGACCCCTCTGCAGGCGCCGAGCGCGCAGCAACAGCCCATCATTGCCGACGGCGATCTGCGGCGTATTTATGAGGCACTGCTGCTTGAGGATGCGCCTGAAACCCTCGCGCAGGATTTTCTCGCCGAGCAGTTGCAGCGCGCCGCGCTGTTGCCCGAAGAACTTCCGCAGGATCCGTCGGCGTGGCAGGGCTGGGTCGCCGAGCACTGCACAGAAGTTGCCCGCCAGTACGCCGATTACCTGCAACAACGCCAGGCCGGCGGACCGCGTCAGTTCTTCAGCAACAAGGCTCACGCGTTGTACTTTCTGCAAGCCGTGGCGCCGACCAAACTGGTGGATGGCGCGTGGCTGTACGGTTTGTTGCCGCAGTGGCGCGACCCGCGTTTCGACGGGTTGCTGTGTACCTATCTGGAAGAATTGGGCGACGGCAATCCGGCGCAAAACCACGTGGTGATCTACCGCAAGCTGCTCGCCGAACACGGTCTGCAGGACGCCGGCGCCATTGTCGATGAACGCTACCTGCAAGGTGCGCTGCAACTGGCACTCGGTGCCTGTGGCGAAAGCTTGCTGCCGGAGGTGATCGGTTACAACCTCGGCTACGAACAACTGCCGCTGCACTTGCTGATCAGTGCCTATGAACTCAGCGAGTTGGGCATTGATCCGTACTACTTCACCCTGCATGTGACCATCGATAACGCCAGCACCGGCCATGCGCAAAAAGCCGTGCAGTCGGTGCTCGACCTGCTACCACTGGAAGCCGATCGCGGCGAATTCCTGCGCCGGGTATCGCTAGGCTATCGACTCAACGACCTGGGGCAGGGCAGCCGCGCGATCATCGAAGGTTTTGACCTGGAGCAGGAAGTGCTGGCGATGCTAGAGCGCAAACGCCCGTTCGGTCAGCACATGCATTCCGACTACTGCCGTTTCGAAGGCAAAACCGTCAATCAATGGCTGGCCACGTCCGAGCAACTGCCCGGATTTCTTCAGGCGATGCAGGACAAGGGCTGGATCAAACGCAATGAAGATCCGCAAGCCAGCCGTTTCTGGCAGTTGATCGATGGCGACGGTGCGGCGATGTTCGGCGTGTTCAGTCCGTATGAAAAGCAACTGCTCCACGACTGGATCGCCGGCGACTGGACGTCGTCGGAGAAAAAAACGGTGCCAAGACGCAGCCGTCAGGTCGCCACCCCGGACGCCGCCGTGCCCGAACACGATCCCGATGTGCAGCGCTTGACATCTGCGCTGCGAGGGCAGGACGGACACGCACAAATGGCGACGCTGATCCCATGGTTGGCACCGGCCCGCCATGCCCACCCGGCGGGGCTGCTGGCAACACGTCGCTACATCGAACTCAAATTCAGTCTGCGCTAAGGAAATCTCCATGAATCAGGAAGAACAACTGTCCGCCAACGACCTGACGCTGCTGCAACTCGGCCGGCGCTTGCAGGCCGACGGCTACCGTTTCATCACGCCAACGCCCTTGACCCATCAGCGGGTCAATCAGCGCGACGAAGGGCAGATCGCCGATACCCTGCGCGATGTCTTCGGCTGGTCGCGGCCGTTCGAACCGGGGCTGTTGTTCGCTGACGAACAGCGGCAGTTGCAGGATGCGCAAGTGATTGACGTCTACGACGGCCGCTTGAAAAGCCGGGTGCGCTGGTCGAGTCTGGATGACTTGTTGTTCGTGCATTCCGGCTTTCCCACCGATGCCGCCGATTCGGTGTTTTTCGGCCCGGACACTTACCGGTTTGCACAGCTGATTCACGCGCATCTGCAACAGAGCTTCGCGCCGATTCAGCGTGCGGTGGACATTGGCTGCGGCGCCGGCGTCGGCGCCATCCTGATTGCCCGCGCACGGCGTGAAGCGCAGGTGCTGGCGGTCGACATCAATCCCGCCGCACCTGCGC